>OLRE01000477.1_pt1 | contig 48636 bp, 43 predicted proteins | sample 1672461 | NCBI WGS metagenome assembly OLRE01 (sample SAMEA3136688, study PRJEB25190) | human gut metagenome | biome: human gut; feature: human-associated habitat; material: faeces | place: Austria | collected 2013
AGACGTTGTATGAGTGTTGATTTTAGCTTTATATCCTAATTTATTTAATGTGTCTTTTCCCATAAAAACGTGTTATACTATAAATGTGTTGATTAAGTTAAGACTCTAACCCTTTCAATTAACTTTCTCAACATTCCCATTTCTGGACCGGGCCCATTCCGGTCCTTTTATTTTGTCAAAAACTAAAAAAGGTTGAAACACACATAATGATGTTACAACCTTAAATTTTTCATAGTGATTCGTTTGTATAGCCACTCATATCGTCAAACAATTCTAATTGCGTTTCTCTAATCTCATCATCTTTACCAGATAAACCTTGGAGCCTTTCATAAAGTATCTCAAGTTCACCCCTAGAAAAGCTATTCATAAGTTCAATATTATCTTTTAGTCGCTGCTCATCATTTTCTGATTTAAATGCATTAACAATTTTCTCTTCATCATTCAAGCCTCTAACGTTTTCATTCAACATTACTATTCTATAAATATAATTGAGTAATTTTCCAGAAGCCATCATTGTTTCACTATTGATATCTGACGAGCTAAGAGTTTTATCGCCATACTCTTTTGAATTATCAAACACATCTTTATAATAAACGGCATCCGAATTCATTGGTGCTGTTCTATTGTATTTTAATCCAACTAAAATCTATACCATATAATATCAAAACCTCAAAACTTATTTTATAAAGAAACTTATATACAAATAGATGACATCATGTTAGACTTAATATGTTGATTAACTCACTAATCAACATCTCCGAGAGTTGGCACCATTTCACATTTATTTAAGCCAACTCTATTTTTTTATATCTAAATCAAAAGAGACTGTATTTTAACACAGCCTCTTTCTTGTTTATTCTTTTAAGAAAATAATCAATGAAATTATGATTGCCAAGCCTCCTAGACCTTTATTGAACGTGAGTGCTTCATTCAACCATAAGATTCCCACGATTATGGAGGTTACTGGTTCTAATAAACATATGAAGCTAGCTCTTGTACTCCCTAATAGTAGTACGCCTTTTTGTAGTAATACTGTTGCTAAAAAGGATGAGGATAAAGCTAGTACTAATAATAGGACATAGGCTATGGCATCCATTTTAAATACAACGTCTTGCATAAACAGATTTATTGTAAAAATTTCTATTGTTGTAAATAAAGCTAAATAGAAGGATAGCTTTAAAGCGTTCATTTTCACTAATCCAGTCTTATCCATTTTAACCAAGTAAAAAGCATACGTCAATCCGGATGCGATAGCTAAAAAGTATCCAAATAAACTCCCATTGCCTTTACTCATAAAACAAATGATACCTACTAACGCAAATGATAGTGATATTATTTGTTTCTTTTTTATTTTCTCCCCATAAAAGAAACAACATAACATAGCTACAAATAATGGATATAAGAAATGAAGGCTTGTTGCGATTCCTGTATCCACATAATTATAGCTTTCATTTAAAATAATGATTGTTAGTCCAGAACCAAATATTGAAGTAAGCATTACAGATAGCAAGTCCCTTTTTTCTAAGTGAAAATCAATCTTCTTTATTTTCAAAACAAAGAACAATACTATGGTTACATAAAACACTCTAAAGAAAGGTATTGTGAGTGAGGTTGCTCCTCTTGCGATAATGATTTTCGTTAATAGTGGCATTAAACCGAATACAATGGCACTTAATGCTGTGTAAATATACCCTTTTTTCATAATTACTCCCATTCATCTTTGACAAGATTACATTCTTTCTGCTTTTTCAAAAAAATAAAGATGAAGTCAAAAGCTCCATCTTACTTTATTGATTCAATAAACTCTTTGATATGTTTCGCATCCAATTCATAGTAATCCAATAAATCCGTAGGCTTGCCACTTCTGCCAAATGTATCCTGCATGCCTAACATATATTGTCTGCAGCTAATTCCTTCTGGTGCAAGCACTTCACTTACCGCACTTCCAAGTCCTCCATAGATATTGTGCTCTTCTACAGTTACAATCACATCATGCGTCTTGGCTGTTTCAATAATCAATTCCTTATCGATTGGTTTGATAGTTGGAATATCAATAACTGTTGGTTTATTTTCTAATAAATCATACGCCTTTAAGCTTTCCTGTACCATTAATCCAGAAGCAATAATTGCGACTTTGCTTCCTTTTCTTAATACATTTCCTTTACCAAAATCATACTTGTAGTTTTCATCATATACATCCTCTACTCCAAGTCTTCCTAGTCTTACATAACATGGGCCTTCAATAGAGTATACAGCCTTGATGATTTCTTCTGTCTGTTTGGCATCACATGGTTGAAATACCTTCATATTTGGAATCGCACGCATTAGAGCTAAATCTTCAATACACTGATGACTCGCTCCATCTTCTCCAACACTAATTCCAGCATGGGTTGCACATACTTTTACATTCAAGTTTGGATAACAAATACTATTACGAATCTGCTCAAAAGCTCTTCCTGCCGCAAACATCGCAAAGCTTGATGCGTATACTACCTTATTTGATGCTGCCATACCGGCAGCTACTGCCATCATATTTCCTTCGGCAATTCCCATATTAAAATGATGTTCCGGTCTTGCATTCTTGGCATCAATTGTCTTTGTAGATTTTGTTAAGTCAGCGTCTAATACGAATAGATCATCATGTTCTACGATTAGTTTTGCCAAAGCCTTTCCATACGCTTCTCTTGTTGCTGTTGCCATTATTCAAGACCTCCTAATTCCTTCATTGCCTGCTCATACTGTTCTTGGTTTGGTGCAGCACCATGCCATGCATAGTTGTCTTCCATAAAAGATACACCTTTACCTTTGATTGTATGGGCAATGATGATTGTTGGTTTATCCTTTGTTTGTTTAGCTTGATTGAATGCATGTCTCAATTGATCAAAGTCATGTCCATTTACATTCAATACGTTCCATCCAAAAGCATCAAACTTACTTGCAAATGGTTCTGGTGAAATGACATCTTCAATATTTCCATCAATCTGAAGATGATTATAATCAAGAATTGCACATAAATTGTCTAACTTATAGTGACTAGCAGCCATAGCTGCTTCCCATACTTCACCTTCTTCACATTCACCATCTCCTAATAAAACATAGATTCTGTGATCATTTCCATCTACCTTATTTGAGATTGCCATACCAACAGCACAAGAAATACCTTGTCCTAATGATCCCGTTGACATATCCACACCAGCTACATAATTCATATTAGGATGTCCTTGTAGTTTAGAATCAATATGTCTAAATGTAGTTAGATCTTCTTCTAATAAGCCCTTTTCTTTTAATGTCGCATACAATACAGGACTTGCATGTCCCTTGCTCAATACAAAACGATCACGATCGATTGTATTTATATTGTCTTTATTAATATCCATCTGTTCAAAGTATAGTTCTGTCAAGATATCAGCAGCACTCAATGAGCCGCCTGGATGTCCTGATTTTGCGCTATAAACTTGAGCAACAATATTCTTACGAATATTATTTGCATGTTGTTCTAATTCTTTTGTTTCCATACATATGTCCTTTCCATGAATATCTGTTGCACTGAAAGAGCCACCTAAATGTCCAGACTGAGAAGTATATACTTCCTTTAAAGTACTGATTCGAATATCTTTCGCTAAATTTTTTTTAATTCAATATTTCCATAATCAATTTTCCAAATTATAAAAGCGTATACCGATTTTTCTAATATACGCTTTTTTGTTAGTTAACTCTTATTTGTCTCCACGAGCCATTGTTGCTTTTTCCATTAACTTTTTGACTCTTTCAATATCTACCTGATTGTAGAATTTTCCATCAAATTTTGTAGATGTTGCTACAATAGCTCCATCACAAACCGATAGAATTTCTTCAATCGTTTCTGGTTTAACACCATTGGATGCAAACACAGGAGTATCTGTCACTTCTTTAATTGTCTTAACCTGTTCAACATCGATAGATGATCCAGGTGTATCACTGTATACAAGAATTGTATCTGGATTCAAGTTAAATGCTAATGTTTTAGCAACTTCTTTCAATGGTCTTTCAGCAATTTGTCTGTTTCCTTCTGGTATAATTGCAGTCATTGTCTTACAATTCATCAATCCAAGTTCTGCACGATGTCTTTCAAGTTCACCAGGATGAACATCGCTAATTCCATAAACACCAGCAGATGCACCATGAAGAACGGATCTAATAAAGCTAGCACCTACAGCTGCTGCAAGATCAAATCCTTTCATTGCATCCGCTGCAACTGTAACGCCAAATGGCACTTTAATTTCTGATTTCAATTCACCAATTACACGTGCCATTGTCGCAACTGTAACTGTTCTAACATTTGGTGTATATGGAATACTGAATTCATTACAGAAAAGAATTCCATCAATTCCACCATCTTGATAAGCATGCAAGTCTTTTCTTGCAGCTTCAATTACGCCTTCAATTCCTGTTACAGGATCATATTTTGGATCTGTTGGCATAGCATGCATATGCAGTACACCAATCACAGGTTTGTCTGTACCAAAAACTTCTTTCATCCACATAAAATTATTCCTTCTTTCACCATTCAATCTGTTCATAAGAATATACTGCACAATCCGCATTGGAAGTATCCTGTTCAATCATAGAGCCTTTATATGCGATTGTATAAATTCCAGCTGATTTTCCTACCTGTATACCATTATATGAATCTTCAATTACTACTAATCTTTCTTTAGGAATTCCTAATTTACTTTGTGCCAGATAATAAATATCTGGATTAGGTTTTCCTTTTAAAACCTGCTCTCCTGAGATAATATATTGGAAGTACTCTTTAATTCCGAATTGTGTAACGATATTATCTACATATTCATAAGGAGAAGAGGAAGCAATCGCCAACTGGATTTTTTCTTTTTTGCATCTATCTAAAAAATCAATCAATCCAGGCATTGGCTTAAGTTGAGAACTGTTCATTTGCGCAGAGAACAGTTCTCTTTCTTCTTTTATAAGCTGATCTATTGATATATTTAAAGAAAATTTCTCAATGATTTCTTGTGCAATAACAGTCATTGGTTTTCCTATAACAAATATCAGTTCTTCCAGTGAAGTATCAATTTCATATTTTTTTAAATACTTAACTACGGTTTTAAGAAACACTACTTCACTATCTAACAAGCAACCATCACAATCAAATATAATTCCTTCAGGCTTATTCATATTAGAGAATACCAATCAAACTGCATACGATTGCAATCGCAAACATTGCTAGCATAATTTTGAATACACTTATACCCTTCTGCAATCTATTGAACACTCCTAATACTGCTACTGCAGAAAGTAATTTAGGCATAATCTGATCAAACAAATCTTGAATAACAACTGTAGAATCACTTACTGTGAATTGTAATGGTGTAGTAATGCTTACATTATTTGCAATCATTGCACCAGCAATTGTTAAACCGATAATTGAAAGAATATCAGTAATTTTATTCATGATCTTCTTATCAGTAATCTTACTCAATACACTTCTACCAACTTTATAACCCTGTGTAAACGTGAAGATACCCATTGCAAGTAAATATGATGTATATAATAAGATAAAGATAACCGGGCCAAGAACAGAACCCTTCTGTGTCATGTCAACACCAATAGCAAGCGCTACTGTTTTAACAAGACCTTGCGTAATTGTGTCACCAATACCAGCTAAAGGACCCATCAAACCAACTTTAACTGTTTTGATCATATCTTCATCAACATTACCGCCGTTTGCTAAATCTTCTTCCATAGAAGCTACTAGACCAGGAATAAATGCTCCCCAGTTATTTTCTGTATTGAAGAAAAGCATATGACGTTTTAAAGCTGCTATTCTTTTTTCTTCGTCATCACCATACAATCTATTAATAATAGGTGCCATAGCATGACAGAAACCTAGAGACATCAATCTTTCATAAGAAAGACAACATTCAGTAAAGCCTTCCCATAAGATAAAACAGTGAATCAAATCTTTTTTTGTTAATTTCTTTTCCTGTGGAGTTTGTATTGTCTCCTGTACATTTACAATATTTTCACTCATTCTGTTTCTCCTCCAGTTAATTTATCCAATCCTAATGTCCAATATAATAGTGCTGCTGCAGCACCTACTAATGTACAAGCGATGATATCAAGATGTAAATAAGCAACCAATACAAATCCAAGAATTGCAAATGCAAAGAATTTCTTTTTGTAAACTGCTTTAAACATCATACCAATACCAAGTGCTGGTAAAACAGAGCCGATAACTGTCATCGCTGTAGAAATCTGTGAAGGCATTGCATTCATAAAGTTTTCAAATCCACTTGCACCAAAGTAACAAACGATAAATGCTGGAATTCCATAAACTAATACACAGAACAAGTTTGGTAATAACCAGTTATAAACCCAAAGGTTCTTTGTTTTACCGGATTCAATATATTTATCTGCCATATGTACAAATGCAACGTTAACTGTCATTGTAGCATTTGAAGCGAGAAGGCCAATTGTTCCTAATGTAACAGCGATTGTAACACCTACTTCTGGAGATTGATGAGAAAGCATTGTAACTGCTGTTGCGATAACACCTGCATAACATTTATCAAATGAAGAAATACCGCCAACTGTAATCTGACCCATGTAAATAAGCTGAATCGTCGCACCAATCAAAGCACCCTGCATAGGGTCACCTAAGATGATACCTACTAATAAACCTTCCACAATTGGGTTTCTAAATACCCAAACATATAATTCTAAGAATACGCCACCACACATGGAAGCTATTAATCCAATTAATATAGATTGTGTCAACATTTTTTATCTCCTATTTATTTTTCGTAACTAAATTGCGTTCTTTTTTCATCAGGAGTTACCTGGAAAAAGACATTAATTCCCATATCCTGAATTTCTTTCAATGTTTGTTTTTCAGCTTCACTTGCTGAAATATTCTTAAATAATTTTTGACGTTCTGGACTTGCTCCAATTCCGCCAATGTTTAATTCATTCAATTTAATTCCTGCTTTAAAAATTTCTTTTGCAACATAAGGAAATTTCACAAGAATCAACGTATTTCCAAGTTCTGAATCAAGTTTTTCAGCCATACTTGGCATATCAGCTAAACCTGTAATTATGAGTTCTCTGTCACCAGGAGCAACCATGTGCATAATTCCTTTGACAAAATCATCTTTTGCAACTCCATCGTCAACAATCCAGATTTTTTCAGCCTGAATATTTTTTGCCCATGCAGTTACGATTTGACCGTGAATTAAACGATCATCAATTCTTAACATTTTAATTGGCATTTTTTACTCCCTCCTAATCCAATTTCGAAGAAAAATCTACGATTCCATTTAAACCTGCTTCTAATGCAATCTTCTTTAATTCTTTAACGTCCTTATCAAGATTTGTCATTAGTTCAGCAATCATCGGTAAGTTAGCGCCTGTTACAATTTCAATTTGAACACGTTCATGATATTTCTGATATACACGAGTTGAAATCATAAATGGGCTTCCTCCAAATAAATCAGTTAGAATTAGAATTCCTTCATCGCCAGCTTTCACAACTCTTTCTTCTAACTGTTGCTGATATTTTTCAATATCAGTCCCATACGGTAATGTTAGAAAATCTACTCTATCATCTGGTTTTCCCATAATCAGATGAATTGCGTTATAGAATTCTTTACTCAAATCCGCATGGCTTAACAAAAGTAATTTACTCATTGAATCCTCCTTTCCTTTCTTGCTCCGTGAGCAAACTATACATCACTTTGTAATCGTTTACAAATCATCAATTTTTTTAACACAGATGAAAAGTGTGTTGTTTTGATTTTTGGTATTCATGATACAGTAAAAGCATGATATAATGCATTTACGAGATAAAATTAACACTTCAATGTTATTCTGTGTCGTTTTTCAACACACAAATTCACAATAATTAAACAATCCATCAAAAATAGACACACTTTACTATTAGAACAACACACTTTTTAGGAGATTTGTAATGGGTAGCAGACAAAACAAAATACAAAATTATATTCATGAATTAACAGAAAAAATCATTTCCGAAAATTTATTCGAAGAAATCTGTGGTGCAGACGCATCAAATTGTTCTTTAGATCTTCATCTCGATCGTGCAAATGTATCTAAAGAAATGAATACATTATGGAAAAACGGTGATCTTATAAAAATTCACGGTAGACCCGTATATTATCTTGATTATCAATCATTAATCACCCACTACCCAGATTCATTTTTCCCATCAATTATTAACAAAGGTGAATCTATTACTAACTATTTAAAAAGCACAGAAAAGCAAAGGATTCAAAATACACCAGATATCAAGATAGAGTCTTTAGATAATATGATTGGTGCAGATGGAACATTATCGGACGTTATTTTAAATGCAAGAAGTGCATGTAGTTATCCTCCAAACGGAATTCCGTGTCTAATTACTGGAAACACTGGTGTTGGTAAAACAATGCTTGCTTCTAGAATGTTTGACTACATATGCCAACAGAGAAATAAAACTGTTCCTTTTGTGACGTTATATTGTCAAAATTATGAAAATAACAGTTCATTATTTACAGATGTTTTATTAGGCAATGATCACAAAGGTAACCAAAAATCTAAACAAAGTATATTTGAACAATGTGAAGGTGGTATTATTCTTTTTGAACAAATTGAGCATTTGCCATATTCATCACAAAACCTACTAGCTACAATTCTCAAAAAAAAGATGTATCAACCAAGCAGCAGTCCATCTCTGCTTCCATTAAATGCAATGGTCATCATTACATCTAGTTTAAGTGATACTAATCCAGAAATTTCAGCAATTACAAATGCAGTGCCTGTACATCTTCACCTTCTAGATATTGACCAAAGAGGTGTATACGAAAAACTTGAGCTAATCATGTCTCTTCTTCAACAAGAAGCACTAGATACAGGAATTTCAATAAAAGTTCATAAAGATATCATCACTTTGTTTGCAATGCAGAAATACCCAAACAATATTTCTGATTTAAGAAATGAAATACAAATTGCATGTTCAAAAGCATTCTTAAATACCTCTGCCAAAAAAAAACAGCAGCATCTATTTAACATATCAATGTTTATCATTGAATATGTTAAATAACTCTCAAGAATCTTCCACAAACAATGCAAGAATTATTTCATTACTGTCATGTATCCCCACAAATTATCTTCAATTTAATTCTGACGGTACATCAACAGCAAGTGAAATATTCTCAAATGCACCAAGTGTATTTAAAGACCATAGAATTTCTCAATTTATCGATGAATTTAAAATCGATATAAACGATTTAGACAACATTGAAAGCTATGTAAATGAGAATATTAATGTATTAAAGGATTGTCCTGATGCGCAATTGCAAGGTTTGAGAAACGCAATCAATCCATATGTTATGCAGGTCACTCTTAGAAAACTTCAAGAAAGAAAAAAATACAAACTATTAAAAAATGAGTATCAATTGCTGTATGGAATACTACTTCATATCACAAATTACTTAAAAAGGATTCCATATTCTCAAAAAAGCCTAGAAATGAATGAGACTTCAATTACTGATAAAATATATCCAGAAGAATACAGTCTAGCAAATGACATCTATACTTCTTTTGGTCAGACATATTCATTTTCTCCATCGCCAAGAGAAATTGATTTTCTTGCTTCGTACCTTGCCATTGCAAATCAATGGGCAAAAAGAACAACAGTTTCAATATTAGTTATTTGCCACGGAAGTAGTATTGCAACGCAGCTTGTTAATTATGTTAAATCTTCCATTAAAGGCAACTATTCTATTGATGCAATCAACTATGATGAAAATATGCAGTTGAATGACTGCCTAGAACTTGCTTGTTTGAAAGCAAGCACTTTAAACAAAGGTGTTGGCGTTCTGATTGCATGTGATATGGAACCACTCACTTCCATTGGGGATTATGTATTCCGTCAGACAGGTATTCCTTCTAGAACAATTTCAAACGTTACATTATCTTCATTAATAACACTTGTTCAACAAAGTATGTCTGCCATCAATGATATAGATTCACTTGCATCAGGTATAAAAGATATAGAACCACAGCCATCAAATTCTCCGAAAAATTCATTTATTGAACAAATCCGAACGAGAATTATTGATAAGACTGTCTCATTTATCAATACCCAAAAAGCTGTAGATGTTCTTCAAACATGTCTAAACAATACTTTACATGAATTATCTATTCCATATTCAGATGCAATTGCTGTTAAATACATATGTCATTGTACTAACATGCTAGAAAGAATTATAAAAAATGAATGCTGGGAATATCCAAAAATCAAACATTACTATGAAGAAAACACATATTTAATTCATGTCATAGAACACAATCTAGAGTATGCAGGTAATAGTTTCAGCATAAAAATACCTGTAACTGAACTTGCATATGTATCTGAAATATTTTTATTCGAAATTAAAGGAGAAAACTAAACTATGAAAACAACAGTAATTATATTTGTTATTCTAACAATTATTATGCTTGCCATGCAGGTATATAAACCATTACAAATTAAAAAAATTTCTAACAATTTGATTATGTTAGTTACAAAAAAGAAATATGATGAATTATATGAATCATTAGAAAGTGAAAAAGTGAAAAAATACATTCCTGACTTTAATCGATTTTATTTAGGAATGAATGCCGGGATTCTTCAAAACAACAATGAAAAAGCAACTCAGTATTTCGACTTATTATTAAACTGCAATCTAAAAGAAGCTGAAAATAAAACAGTATTCATGAGGGGGTTACAATACTTCGTTGCAATGGCAGATAAAAAAAGATGCAAAATCTGTTGTGAAGAGCTTCAGAAATTAGAGATGGATTCCGATACAAAAAAATATTTAGACAGAATCAATGATGTTATGATTTTAGACAAGGTAGATAGTTTAAATGAATTATTAGATGAAATTAAAGATGACAATTCACCTGAAGTATTTGCAAATGAATTTTTAATTTCGACTATTTATAAAAATTTAGGAAACGAAGATAAAGAAAAACAATATCAAAAGCTTGCACAAGATCATTTGAATTCTTTTATAGAATTATCATCAAAAACTGCTAATCAACAATAATACACATAAAAATGATTGTCATTTTCTTAGGCAATCATTTTTATTTATTGAGAATTTTAAAACGACCTTTTCTCCTTCATCAGAGATAAACATCCTTCAATATCACAAGCTGTAATATCTTCCAGTTTATTAGCTGCGACATTCCCAGCTGCCCCACCCCCCACTACATTGTTTCTTAAAAGGAATATCCTTGTGAAAACTTTCCAATAAATGAAGCAAGCATCGCATCTCCTACACCTACCTTATTGACAAGTACTGTACGAGGCTAATTCAATTTATAAATCCTCTGCGCATTGGATAATACAGCTCCATCTTTTCCTAAAGAAACAAGTATATTCTCTATTCCTAATGAATTAGCTTTTCTTAGATATTGATCAATATTTGATGTATTGATTTCTGCAGTACAGTCGCATCACTCAATGAAATCCAACCATTAGTGAACCGATTAATTCAAATCACAATGGACGGAAAAATATCAGATGATGAAATTCCAGACTTTGCTCTTATCAGCACAAGACTCGACGAAATCTCAACCGCATCTGACGTACTAAGACTATGGATTGAAAAAACAATCCAAGTAAACAAACTAAATGGAACATTATTCTATGAAGAAGTAGACAAGTTAAAAAAATAGGAGTTGCAACGAAATAATCTGATTTCGTTATAACTCCTTTTCTTCTTGAACCAATTCAATGATTTGTGATTCAAACATATGATGGAATAGGGCTATTACTCTACCTACTCCTAACACTGCAATTACAGTTCCAATTCCTATTCCTAATATTGTATGTACAAATATTAAACCAATACATAGAGTGATACAAACACTTACACAATCAAACATGTTTTTTGTAAGACCCACACTTTTATTAAACTTTCCCGCCAATGCTTGCACAATTCCATCTCCTGGATTTGGGACAAACTGCATACTTAATGACATGGCGGCCCCGACTCCTGTACAAATGATGGCCATAGCTAAGATTAGTAATTGGATTCCAAATTGATTGGATGTGGGAATATAAGTCGAAAAGATATTTAATAATCTTGTAAATATTAAACTTAGTGGTAACTGTAATAAATCAGATAAAATTCTTTTTTTATTTTTTTCACTTATATGAATCCAGATTTGTATAAACACAAACACCACATATTCAATAAATGTTAAATCGCCAAAATTCAATCCTGTTATCTGCGATATACTATATGGCACTGAAATAATAGGAGACACACCAAGATTAGCCTTTGTGTTTAGTGTTAATCCTAAAGCCAAAATAAACAATCCAACAAAGTATATTAATAAACGCTTCGTTTTATTATTCAAAATCATTTTCCTTTCTTTAAAAAACTAGGCAAATCGCCTAGTTTTGTCTTTATTTAAAATATGAAATTTTAAAGCCCTCTTCCAAATACTCCACATCAAGATTCGGAAGCTTATCATTGAAATAACTCACCATGTTTTTTAAACCACCAATTTCACAACCAGCATGATTTACTACAATCATAGGCAAATCATTATCAATCGCATATTGAGCATCTTTGTAGTTTGTGATTCCATCATCTGCCACAATGACTACGTCTGGATTGAATTCTAACATTTCAAAGATATCCGTTCCAGCACCAGTACCAATGGCTAAATGAGATACTTCTTTATTTACATTTCCAAAAACATAAACTCCCTCTTCACCATCAACTTTTAAAGCATTGGCCACATGCGTTGCTAATTCTGAAACAGTTTGTTTAGGAATATTTGCAGATTGATAATACGAGTTAATCACTCTATCCTTAAAATCAAAACCAAGCTTTTTAGCCCATACATCACTCACACCATATTCAGGAATAGAATCCCAAACATCATGACAACGATACACACAAATATTACCCTTACTTAATAAATCTTTCTTATGTTCAATAGACTCTACTAATTTAGTTTCCAAATGCGTACCTGTAGTATAGAAAATATTCTCATGAGAAACAATAAAGTTAATACCCTTTTTTAATGCCTGTTCAATCACTTTATTAGTAGCCACCCAACAAACACCAATCTTCTTTACTTCTTGATCATCATCACCAAATAAAACACGATCCCTTGTACAACGATTCCAACGAACCCAAGTGCCCTCTTCTTTTAAAATTTCAATTACATCTTTAATCTTCATAATTAAACCCTACTCAGAAATCACGGCTTCTGCAGTATATTTTAAATCACTGCCCATTTGATAAATATTACGAGCATACATTTCTGTACCATAAAAATCTACAATTGAATCATACCAATCCGGATGTTCAATAATACGATTTGCCGCATTCATAATATATTGAAGTGTTTTTGGATGTAAATCAACCGTTCCATGACCAGGGAAAAGTCCTGAGACTTCTTCAATTCTTGGCATAAAATCTTGAATTGCATCTCTTAATGAATTGATTGTACAAAACTGTGGATATTCTTTGTTGTCGCCAAACGCACTTGTTACATCTCCAATAAAGAAACATCCTGATTTATGATCCAAATAACCTGATTGTCCGGCTGTATGGCCAGGTAAATGAATCAATTCAACAACATGGCCTTGTCCTAAATCAAATAAATGATGATTTTCTACCCCAATAACTTCATAAGGCGTATAAGGAGGCAAATCCTTTTTATCAAACCATGTATAACAAGGCTCCCCATTTTCATCTAAAATCCAATCCAATGTATCTTCAGGTTTTTGGTGTTCTTTAATCGTTTTTTGATCCGCATAATGACAATACACCTTATCAAAATGACTATTACCTGAAACATGATCCACATGAGAATGCGTATTACATACAATAACTTCTTTATCCCCAATCAATTTATGAATCAACTCTTTTAAATCACCCAAACCATAAGCAGTATCAATCAACAAAGCTTTTTCTGGACCTTCAATTAAATAACACCACATTTCAGCAGAGTGAATGCCATCATAAAAAATACCATATACATTTTCTCTAAATTTATAAACTTCTGCATATGGATTAATTTCTGGATAAAATTGCTTTAAAGTACTATATTCACGCAACACTTTTAAAAATGACCATTTTGCTGGTTTTTCTTTTTCAGGATTTATTATTTTTGTTTTTAAATCTGATTTAATATATCTAAGATCTTCCATATTCAACCTCCGGTTTTTTAGATTATTATTTGTATGAATATACAGATGACATCCCTTATCATAATTAGGCACTAATCACTTTAATATACTATAGCTATAAGCCTAAAATTTTCTAAGGTTTATCGATCTTACTTATATATTTACTAAACAACAAATCGCGATTCATTTTATATTCCGAATCAAAGTATTCTTCTAATGAATCATACTTTTGTAATATAGCCTCAAATGAAGATTTCAATAATTCAGTATGAACCGAACATACATACATCAAAGTATCTTTTACTGGTTGTGGATAATCAGACTGTAATAATTTTGGCATTAAATGATTTTTAACCGATTCATTGCTCTTTAAATAATCATCGAATATTGTTTGTTTGTCACAACCAAATAAAGATAAAACTAATGCTGCAAATATACCCGTACGATCTTTTCCTCCGCCACAATGAAATAAAATGCCATCATCTGTTGTTTCCATTAATGAAAACACGTTTTGGTAAGCCGTATTTGAGAAAGGAATAACTTTATATCCATTGACTATAAAAGAAGATAAACCAATTATTTCCTCCGCAGAAGATTGTTTTGTCACAAGTCTAGGAAAATAAAAATCATTGATTCCTGTTTCTGGCATTAAACAACACCAATTATGACGCGTAAATCTTGGATCACATACATAGTTATCTTCTTCTCTTTCTGAGTCTGAACGAAAATCAATTATTGTACGAACACCAAGGTTATAAAGTTCATCCCAATCTTCTTTTTGAAAATCCAACGGAGCTTCTGAACGAAATAATTTCTTTTCTCTAATTTTTGGATATACGTTATGTAAATCTCTAAAATTTGAAAATCTCATATTACTTCACAATATATTTATAGTTGTCACCACTCTGTTTAAACCACGCAGGAACATGACACTGAGCAGCTTCATCCAAATATGTTAACATATATTCCATTCCTGGCTCTTCCAAGTTAAAGTGTCCCATACCAAGCGCAACACGATTCTTATCTAAGCAGCCACTATCACGAATATATTCTGCATAAGTAAAATCAATCAATTCCATAGTTAATAAACAGTCAATATCACTCTTATCTGTATTCATAATTTGTTCTTTAGCATCACCAAATACATGGAATAATACAGCAGCCTTTTTAATTTTAGCTTGATCATTACCAATTAATTTAATACCATTCAAATTGCAAGTATCAACCAATTGCTTAGCTAAATCTGTAGCTTCTATCGCATGATCAAATTCATATGCTGTAGAGCACTCAAGAGTATCATCGATTGAATTTACCGTGTTTTTGATCATCTTATCCCAATTCATCTTCTTAGCTAATCCAAGGAAAATACCATCGATATAAGATCCGTTATATGGAATTCCTGAATGAATATAATCATGGTTTCTCCAAACCACAATTCCATGATCATCCAACAATTGTTTTTTCTCTAAATATACTTCATTTTTAGATTCTTCAAGCCAATCCGTATGATCCCCATGATTCCAAAATAAAGCTTCATGGCAAATAATAAAATTAGCACCTTTTTCAATTGCAAAACGAATTACATCCACACTAGCCCAACAAGTCGTTACAACACCTGTACATTCTTGATTGGCATCTCCATAAAGAATTTGATCTCTTGTTGTTGCCTCATCAATCGTTCCATATCCTTTATGATATTTTTTTATATTTTCAATCATTTGATTAATCTTCATAAATTACTCCTTCTATAAAAGATTCTCTTCTAAGAAATGAGCAGCACCATCGTGATTATTGTCTTCACAAATAAAGTTGGCCACTTCTTTTGCTTGAACAACTGCATTTTTCATTGCTACTCCTACACCAGCCCATTTCAACATTTCTACATCATTTCCATTATCACCAATGGCTAATACGTTTGATGTGTCAACATTTAAATGTGTGCATAGTTTTTCTAAAGAATCTTTTTTACTTGCTAATTTTTCTGTGATTTCCAATCCAATATTTCCAACTTCAAAAACATTTACTTCTGGAAAGCTTCGTTCTATATTCTGTTTTGCAATGTCTAAATCACATTGACTTTTAAAACGAATACCTATTTTCAAAACATTTCTTTGGTCTTTTAATATATAATCATATAAATCAACTATATCTAAATCTTTGTAATCTGTTTTAAAATCTCTTTTTAAATTATTCTCATAAAACTCTTTATTTAAACATCCAAACACATGTGTGCTACATTCATCATTACGATGAATGTATACAAACGTATCTTCACGAGTATATTTATCAGCAATTTTTGCTGCCACTTTATAAGGAATTAAAAATTCAAATAATCTTTTATTTTTTAAACCATCTGTAACAACAGCACCATTTGCAGAAATCACATACCGTATATTTTCCACTTTAAATATTTTTTCTCTTAGTTTATAAAAACCACGACCAGTTGTTGGAACAACAACATATTTATTAGCTAAACGCTGAATTACATTTCTTGTATATTCCGTGATTTCACTATTTGAGTTCATGGAAGTTCCATCGATGTCTAAAGCTATTAATTGGATATTTTTTAATTTATTCATCATCTTCATCTAAACTAGTGTTAGCAAGAATGTCATTAACTAAAACGATATCATTCTTTGATTCCTCAATCATCATATGTAAAGAATCTGTAGTAACCTCTTGTGCTAACATCAGCTGTAAAATTAAAGAAAGATTTGTTCCGGAAATCACAAAAGTATTAGGACGTGCAATATAGTTTGCGACTGTTTGATTCGCACTTCCTCCTTTTAAATCTGAACAAATTACTACTTGTTCATCCTTCCAATCTTCCAAATATTTTTCTACATCTTCAACTAAACCCTTAACACCTGTTTCTAAATCAACGTTTGCATAATAAATTTCACTCGCTCCAAAGAATTTTTTTGCAGTTTCACAAAATCCCTTTGCAATATCTCCATGACTAACTACTAATATTTTCATCTAATTTCCTCCTAATTACTTTCTTTAATAAACTGTATAATTTCTTCTGTTATTCTTTCTGTTGTTCCTTTTGGAATATCGCTTGAAGCTGTTTCAAAAGAGGCCCCATAATCTTCAATATTTCCCAGATACCCAACAGTATAATTACAATATCCCCAAAGAATCGGGCATTTACAATTCATTGCTTTTTTAATTGAAATTCCAAATCTTGAAAATAATTCAGCTGGTATTACAAAATAACGCAGATCACCTAAATCAACATATGCACATTGCAAATCCAAATCAAATGGATTACAGGCAAGACCTTTTTTTGCCATTGCTAAAGCCGACGTAAATGTCTTTTTTTCATCATATGTTTTTGCGTTTTCTACTTTAGATTTGATTTCATCATATTGTTTTTGTTTATTTTCTAATTTTGGTTGATAAACTTCATGAAATCTATATAGATTAACTTTAGGCTTTGTAATATTCAATTTTTTTACTGTTCTGTTTTCATAGAATACCTGACTCATCATTTCATTACCAACACGATTTAATTCATTTAGATCATTTCCTTGGCGATAATGACGATTACTCATATCACCAGCAGCACCAATTGCAATAACAGGATAAACACCCCATTGCTTTTCACATGCTCTAGCTACATAGCCAGCTAAATCTGAACTAACCTTTAAATTCTGGGGACCTAATACTGTTGAATGACAAGTGAAATTACATAATCCAGCAACAACTTTTTCTTCATTTTTAAATTCCACAGTTGTCACTGTTTTATCACATGGTTTTTCCATACCATTACGATTGCAATAACATCCATCAATAGTTACCGTATCATAATAAGCTTCTACTTCTATAAAGTGTTGTTCAAAACATGTATCAACCGCTTTTAAGATTTGCTTTTTCACAAAATTCATATAGCCAGGAACTTCTCCTGGACCACCAAAGTAATTTACTTTCCTATATTCTGGAGCCGAATGTGTATGAACAAAATCAATATTAATTAAATTTATATCAACCCCATAATTATCTTGTATTTGATTACGAATTCCATCTGTATAAACTTTATCTAATCCAATTAGTTCAACACTTACCCATACTAATTTAGTCCCATCTATATCCAATACCAAAGCTGTAGCCCATAATGGATTTATTATGCCATTTGATAACTCTGTACGAATGGCATGCCCACTTAAATAACAAGGTAAGAACTCCTTAGTAGGCGTAATTTCACTTCTATATGTACTCACTTTCATAATTACATTCCCCCATATTTAAAAAATATAGGCACCGAACGAATCAGTGCCTAGTAGATTATTAACCTAAGAATCCAATTGCTCCTAATACAATTGCGACAATGATTACAATCCAAATTAATGAACTTGATTTTACTTTCTTCAATCCTAAAGCCCAATATAAGATAGCAACTGTTACAACATTACCAAAGCAAGGAATAATTGTATTTAACAAATCATTTAAATTTTGTTTCAAATCTCCTACTTGCCACGAGAAAGCAAATTTTACATTTACAGTTGTAGCAACCATTGCACCTAACACTATAATTCCTAAAATAGAACATACTTCAGTTAAATTTCTTAATGAATCCGCTTTAGCTGTAATGAAAGAAACACCAGTTCTATAAACAGGAATTGCTAATTTCCAGAATACAAACCACAACGCAATGTTTGCGGCAATAGCAATAAACATACCAACAAGGCTGCCTTGTTGTGCTTGATAACCTGCAATTGCACCTAATACAGTAGGCAGTAATACCCAAACAATTGCATCACCTAAACCAGCTAATGGTCCCATTAAAGATGTACGAACATCTAGAGCTGTCAAAGTAGCTCCATCTTCACGAGTTGATTCAATAGCTAGTGTTGCCATCAAAATTAATTGTCCAAACCAAGGATGGCAGTTAAAAAATTTGAAATAATCTTTATTTTTTTCTGCAATTTCATCATCAGAATATAATTCTTGCATTGCAGGAAGCATAGACCAAACCCATGGACCAGACTGCATTGTTTCATAATTGAAGCATGTTTGACGAGACATTACATAGCGTAACAACACTTTTCTTAGTACTTTATTATCTAATACCTTTGGTTCTTTATTTGCCATTTTATTCATCCTCCATATCTACAGCAGTCATTGTTGCGTCTTGTGCAACTGGATTACTTCTTTGTGCTTCTTTACTTTGGAAAATAAATGCACATGCAACTACAGCTAACATAGCAATTGCTAATACGCTCATATTCAAATATGCTGATAATACAAATCCAAATAAGATAAAGTATCCATATTTTTTCATAGGAAGTTGTCTTAATAAAATTGCAAATCCTAATGCAGGAAGCATTCCACTAGCAACATTTAATCCACTATTTAACCATGCAGGGATTGCATTGATTACTGATTGTACATAAGTAGATCCAACTGTTGTAAACAATAGAATTGGAAGTACCCATAATCCAATAAATGGAATTTGACTTGCCCACATCCAGCGTCCCATTGATTTCCAGTTTTTCTTTTCTGAGCATTCTCTCATTTTATTAATAAAGAATGAACCACTAGTTTTACCTAAAACATCCAATTGTGCTCCCAATGCAGCTACTGGAACACCAATAGTCATTGCTGTTGTAACAGCTTCCTGACCTGTGATTCCCATTGCAATCGCAAATGCAGCACCAGCTATACATCCAACTGGATATTCAGGAACACTAGATCCACCAGCGCCAAACAAGCCTAAACTCATTAAGCACATAGCACCTCCAACAAGCATACCTGTACGCACATCACCCATAATCAAACCTGTCAAAACTCCCATAGTAACTACAGATGCATAATAGAACATTTGTAGATTATATTTTTGCCAAGTCCAAACACCAACTAAAACACACAATAAAATTACTTGAATCGGTGTAAACATATCTTATTCTCTCTCTTTCTTTTCTTTTTTAATTAATCTAATAAATTTGAAACATCGGATTCAGGATCAGACGGCGTAAATTGAGCTGTGATTTTTACTCCTGCATCGCGCATTTCTTTTAACATTGCTTTCTCTTCTGGATTAACACGAACTGTTTTTGCTAATACAGTTGTTTCTCCAGTATTTTGAGTTACATCCCCTAGATTCAAATGAGGAATTTCAACTCCTGCCTTAAACAATTCATAAGCTGCTTCAACTGTTTTAAATACGCAGAATACTCTCTGATTTGCATATTTATTATTTCCAATATTTGTCACGGCTTTTGTGTGATCAATTACAGATAATGCAACTCCTGCTGGAGTAGCCATCTTCATTGATGAACGCATAATATCATTTGTGCTCGCTTCATCATCAATAACCATTGCACGTGTTGCTTTTAAATTTGGAACCCATTGTGTAGCTACAATTCCATGAATCATACGGTCATCAACACGGAAACCAATAAATCCTAAAGCTTTCATAATTTGATTTTCCTCCTAGTAGTTAACTCATTCCAGAGTTTTAATATTACAATCGATTGTCATTTTGTAAACGGTTTCTGCTTACGTATATGTTATATCATAATTGAATGGTTCATTCAATACTTTTTGAATGATTTTTTTATTTTTTATTGAATGGACTATTCAGCACATTCTGATATATAATAAATATAGAATATAAATACATTTAAGGAGATACTATAATGAATGATAATTTTTGGAATAATATTGAGACAAAGAAAAAAAATTTTACATCAAAAGAACTTGAAGTTTGTGAATTATTAGAGGAAGATCCATTTTCCTTTGCTGCTTCAACTGCTACAGAAATTTCAAAACGATACGGAGTATCACAAGCTGCTGTTAGTCGATTCTGTCAAAAATTAGGATTTACTGGTTATTCTGATTTTAGAATGAATTTAATGTTAGCAACTCAAACATCAAAAAAACATACAATTGATTCAACCCCAGATTATGCAAAAAGTTTAGCAGATATTATTATACAGTTAAGTCAAAAATTAGATGATAGTTTATTAGAGGACTTGGCAAAACGTGTTTTAAATTCACGCAACAGTTACACATCTGGCTATGGTGCTAGTGATACAGCAGCAAGCTTATTAGCTTTCCGCTCAATGCTAGGCGGTATACATTTTTATCATATTCACACTTCAAAAGAAACTGAAATGTTGCATATTATGAACAATCAAGACACTATATTTCTATTTTCTTCAAACAACCCCTCACACATAGACTTTATTACAACAATCGAAGAACTACCTAAAGAAAATAGGCCATATATCATATTGGTAACCAGCACAGCAAAGCACCCCTTTGCAAAAAAAGTAGATCAAGTTGTCTTAATTCCATACCTAATGCAGTTCGATACAATCAATCCTTTAACTGCACCACAAACTATTCAAATTGTTTTTTCTCTATTTTTAATTCAAAAAATATATAATGAAAAAAGTAAACTTGAATCTAAGTAAACAAACTAAACAGAGGTTGTAACAACATAGCTACAACCTCTTTATTATTCCTTCATGCCTATCTCTTTTTCAAACTCATCAATAATCTTCTTAATCTCAACCAACTCATGATTGAAATCATCAAATTCATCCACTAACACTCTTACTTCTTCAGAATCTAGTACAATATCGCTACAAGTATTATCAGCCTGTTTTAATTTTTGAAATACTTCGTCCAACAATCCATAATCCTTATCACTCAACATGATCCATACCTCTAATTCAACAAACCAGGCTTATCCTCATCATCAAACATATCACGCAACATATCCATAATATCCTCTTGATTCTTTAATATAATCTTTATCTCTGCACGATTCAGCCTTACACTACTCTTAGTATTTCTAGCACTCCTAAGCTTATTAAATACTTTCTCTAATAAATCAAAATCCTCATCTGTCATCATAATAATAGCTCCATCCTATAGTTTGTTTATTGCACGAAATGATACTTAAATGAAAAAGGGAACAACATTGTCCCTTTATTAATTAGAGAATAGATATTTTTGTTACTGCATCAATTGACATCAAATCCTGATACAATTCATTTTTATGGTCAATCCACCTATTATTTGTATCAAAAGTCATTAAATCTAGATTCCTATCAATTTTTATTTCATTGACCTCTATACCATACTTCTCAAATATTTTATATATTTCATCTTTGTCAGAAACAATATTAGTCTGAATCAATACATTAGGATGATCAATTTGATTGAAGAAAGGATAATGAAATATCTTTTGAAGAACGACTAGAAATAATGTCGCAAAAACACCAATAAAAATCAATCCAGCGCCAATACATGCAGCTATGCCAGAAGTAGTCCACATTCCAGCTGCTGTGGTAAGCCCTTGAATCAAATCATCTTTCACAAAGATTACGCCAGCACCAAGAAATCCAATTCCACTAACAATTTGTGCTGCCACTCTAGCTCCATCCGCCGTCGACACATCAAAAAACGCATATTTAGAAATAATCATAAACATTGAAGATCCTAGTGCAATAATCGCATGTGTTCGAATGCCGGCCGATTTATTTCGACTCGTCCTTTCATATCCAATGGCACAACCACATAAAGTAGCCAACACGATACGAAATATCCAATTTAAATATATTTGTTCTGAATACAAAATATCATCTCCAAACTTGACATAATACATTTGTTTTAGTTTACTTATTTTCTCTTCAGTCAGAACATACTCCTACCCCAAAAATTTGTCAATTCAAATTGAAAACATCTTAGAATTATAATACCATCCTAAATCATTCAATCTTTTACGACAGAGTTCTTATCCCTTCATACCAATCTCTTTTTCAAACTCATCCGTCATCATATTTGCCATTACTTTGAATATAATAAAAGCCGTCACATTATGCAACGGCTAGTCGTCTATGAAACTTATATATATGAATAGCTAATAAGATTATTAATACAATCGACACTGTTCTATGAAGAATTAATATCATTGGATATTCAACCATAATCAATCCTAGTATTCCAAGAATAAAGGATACTATGGTTAATACAATAATAAGAATATACTTCAAATCCAATCTCTTTCTATATAGAAAAACATGAATCAAAGCCAATACTAAGAATAATGTAGAAGCTAATTTATGAACTATGATTCCAGTAATTGGAACCATAATAGTCAAAACAAAGCTAATAGCTAATAAATAATTCAAAATCCGTTTCACACTGTCCTTACTCCAAATGTAAAATAAACCATATGAAAAATCCAAACAATCAATAAAACAATATTGCCAACCACAATGCCCTTCAATCCCATCATGATAAATCCAATGCTCATTAATAAAGTTACTGAACACATAATACGAACCTTTGCTCGTTTCGTCATACCACTCTTCATATTGTTCTCTTCATACAACTTCGTATTCTTAAACCAACCATCCAATTTTTCACTTGATTTTGCAAAACAAAAAGCTGCAAGCAACACAAAAGGAACCGTTGGAAGAATCGGTAATATGACACCAATAATCCCTAACCCTAATGATATGCATCCAATCATGATATATAGAATCTTTCTCATTATACCTCCTAGTTAGATATATCTAACTCATATCTCATAAAAGAAGCCATCTCTTGTTAGAGATGACTAACTTGTGATTATTCTACTGAATTTACGACTTGTTGTCAACATTGAACAATCCGACATCCTAATTTACACAAAATTCACATTCCAAAAAATTCATTACAAGTTTGACCATTGTTTCCTTTTCTTCTGGTCTAGACTCTGCAATCATTAAAGTAATGGCAACTAAAGCACTATCTGAAATAATCTGTTTACCATCTATAATCAGATGTTTGTTCTTATTTAAAAATTCAAGAAAGATAGAAGCACCAATACGTTTACAACCATCCACAAAAGGATGATCTTTTATTAAGAAATAAAGTAAGTTTGCAGCCTTTTCCTCAATACTTGGATACAATTCAGTTCCAAAAACATTTTGATAGATAGCTGCCAAGATTCCATTAAGCTTTCCATACTCTTTTTCAACACCAAACACATCTGAATAGTTTCCGTATTTCATAGAATCAATCAATTCACGACATTCTTCGTAGGTTAACTGGTAAACAGAAACAATGCCATCCGGTTTAGGAATCGTTCCATGATCATAATCATCTAGAAGAGTCAATGCATTCGAATAGGCTTCAATCACATTCAACACTTCTTTTTCTTCAATATTAAGAGTCGAAGCTAACATTCTAGATTGAATCGCAATTGTTTTGTTTAAAACATCTAAACGTTTTTGATTCACTGCATAGCCTTTAATCATGTAATCTTTCAAAATGGAAGTTGCCCATTTACGAAAGATAATGCCGTTTTGTGATTTTACTCTATAGCCAACGGAAATAATCATATCTAAGTTGTAATAATCTATTTCTCTTTTTATATTTCTAGAGCCTTCTTTTTGAACTGTCGCAAATTTTGCGACAGTTGAAGAATCAAGTTCTTCTTTTAATGCATTATTAATGTGCTTACCGATTGTTTTAACGTCTCTGTCAAATAAGATTGCTAATTGATTTCGATTTAACCATACAGTTTCTTCATTTGGCGAAACCGTTACATCAATCTGTAAATCACCATTTACAAACTTAATTATTTCATTGCTCATATATACTCCATTCTTTTTTATTCCAATGACCTTTATAATTAATTTCTTCCTTGATCAACAAAACCAAATCAAAAAAGCTATTACTATATCGTTTGCATAATCCCCTGTTTAAAAACATAATACAAGCAGAGAAAAGCTACTGGAAAAGCAGTGGTTCCTCTGAATTTTTCAGTGAAAAGACACTCGTTTAATCCTTCGGCTTGGTGAACGAGTGTCTTTTACATTTTTCTATAATCAATAATGTAATTCTAAGTATTTCTACTATGGCCAATACTCAAGAGCAACATCAATGTACAGATAAATATACATACAACACGTCATTGTGCAAAATCGGAATCATCGAGAACTCAAGATATCATCCTTTTCATTCAGAGGGTTCACCGTTACTACATCCAGTAGCACTTCTAATTATAAAACTTCAATGTGAAAACATTATTAAATCGCGTAAATTTCTAAAAAACATTTCATATACATTAAATAAGTCACCAGTTATCAGGTGACTTGTTGTATTCAATATTATTTTTCTGCAATATGCTTCGCATCCAAGCCATAGTAATCCAATTTAAAAATTCCAGGAAAATAGATGCACCAATACGTTTACAACCATCCACAAAAGGATGATCTTTTATTAAGAAATAAAGTAAGTTTGCAGCTTTTTCTTCAATACTTGGATACAATTCAGTTTCAAAAGCATTTTGATATAGCGCCGCAATTATTCCATTTAATTTACCTGGTTCTTTTCAACACCAAATACAGAAGAAAATCCACCATACCCCATTGAATCAATTAGAATTCTGCACTCTTCATAAGTCAACTGATAAATTGAATTTTTACCTTTTGTTTTAGAAACACATCCATGATCATAATCATCTAAAAGAGTTTATGCATTAGAATAGGCTTCAACAACATTCAACACTTCTTTTTCTTCAATATTAAGAGTCGAAGCTAACATTCTAGATTGAATCGCGATTGTTTTATTTAAAACATCTAAACGTTTTCGATTCACTGCATAGCCTTTAATCATGTAATCTTTTAAAATGGAAGTTGCTTTTTTAGAATTCACACGATAGCCAACTGCAATAATCGCATCTAAATTGTAAAAGTCCATTTTACGAGTTATTTTACGACTGCCTTCCATTTGAACTTGTTCCATTTTGGAACAGATTGCTTAACTCCAACAACACGCATTTTTTGCGTGTTGTTCTCTTTTTCAACTTCTCGATCTTTAAATATGTTATTAATATGCTTACGAATTGTTTTTTCATCACGATCAAACAACTGATGTTAACATATTTATAGGACAGGTAAAATATCTCGAATTTGATTCACTGTATAACCATTAATCATGTAATCTTTTAAAATGGAAGTTGCCCATCGTCTAAATGAAGTTGCTTTTTTAGAATTCACACGATAGCCAACAGAAATAATCATATTTAAGTTATAGTATTGTATTTTATATATTTTCCATCAGAAGCAGTATGCTCAAAATATGAGCATACTGAATCTTTATCTAATTCTTCTGTTTTAAAAATATTTTGTATATGTCTTGTAATTATTTGATGCTAGTATATTTGTAGGACAGGTAAAACATTTAAACGTTTTTGATTCACCATATAACCCTTGATCATGTAATCTTTTAAAATTAAGGTTGTACATTTATGAAAGTAATGCCGTTTTGTGATTTTACACGATATCCAACAAAGATAATTACATCTAGATTGTAGTAATTGATTTCTACATTTGAAATTCTATCTTTTCTAGTACGTGGATCATTACGCTTTAGTTGAGTTGCACTTTTTGCAACTGAGCTAATTTCATCTAATTCATCTCACGACTAAAGTCACGAGTGTTCTTAGATTGCATTATAAAAATCCATTTTACGGTTGCCTTCAATTTGAACTTGTTCCATTTTGGAACAAGTTGCTTCTTTGAATAGTTCTTCATCATTGTATATGTTTTTTAGATGTCTAGTTATCGCTTGTGACTTAATGTCAAATAGTTCCGCCATTTATTTTTGAGTTAACCACACAGTATCTTTATCCAGTGATGCAGTAAAATCTAATTCTAAATTTCCATTCACAAACTTAATTATTTCATAATTCTAAGCAAGGACACACGTGAATTTATTCACGTGAGGAATTGCTCTTGCCTCTTTTAAATATGCTTTTGCGGTGTCCTGAATCCTCAATTTTTTGTATTTAATGGAACCCTTATTTACCTTAGTTCCATCCAATGTTCTTATATCAAAGTATCCCGTAGCTCGTCTTCCAAATATGAAGTATTCTTTACCTTGATACAAAACTTTATCAAACAGGCGGAACCCTTTTACAAGGTACGGCGCCTGATTACGTTTACGAATACCACCTTTACTGAAGTTGGATTTATGAATTTGCCGATTGTGATGCCGAACCGCCTTCGTCAGATAATAAGTATCCAAAGGCTTGGCATACGGATGCTTGCTGATACAGATGGCGTCATTGATATGACTTTTCTCTAAGCCTGTCTTTTCACGCCAGCACTTTGTAATATATCCATATGTCCCTTCAACAGGAACGTCGATTTCTTTTTTTAGACGTTCCAGTAAAGTTTTACGCATGACACCCATGAAAGTGGCGTCACGATAGGATTTGCCTCTTTTCTTGCCTTTTGGAAGTTCGAGCTTTCCTTCGTGCAATGCCTTATGACAATGTTCGCAAAGTATAATCAGATTGTTAGGAGCATCTCCACCAGTCTGACGGCTTTCGATATGATGCACATGCAGTTTTATATTGTTATCATGTGTGCCACAGCATTGACAGGTATATCCATCTCGATGAAGCACATATTGTCTTGTGTTGTAGAAATCGTACTGTTCTCCAAGCTGATAATCAGTACCAACCGGTAAAGGTTTCCCTTCTTTCATAGCTTTTAAACGTTGAAGGTCGAATTCTGCAGTCTCTACTTGAATTTCAGATATAGGCAGAATTTGACATATTCTCTTGATAGTTGTTATATGTTCTTGAATCTTAACCTCTACGGATGGAGCCAGCCATCCTTTGTGTTTAGAATGCACACGATTGTTAAATCTAGCCTTTCTGTATCTTGTTTTTCGATTTCTTCTAGAACGGCGTAAGATTCGTCTTGCAGATATTAATTTTACAACATCATTATGAGAAACAAGTTCCTCCTGATAGACTACTTTCTTATCTGTTGTAGCGGCTAGACCAATATGCTTACTTCCTGCATCTACACCAAGAGATACAGGTTGAGTCTCTTTTGTACTTTGATACAAAAGTTGTATCGTAAATGAACAGCGTTTCACTACTTTAGCAAGATGACTGTTTAATAATCTTCTTACTTTTCCATGCCTTGTGGTTGGCATAAGTGGTTGTCCGTTGATATCTAATACATATACCATATAAGGCACCTCCTTTTTTTGATATGTTTAAAACGGTAAGCCAGTACATATCGAACTGTAAATGACACCTTCGCCAATGTTAATGAGAGGTTTGATGGACAAAAGGCGATTGCCTACCACACACTGCTCCTACCTCACAGAACTGTTTAATATGTCCCCTTAGAGCCGCAGACTAGGTGTTACATCCACGGGTAACTATATATTCTCTCTTAACGTAGTGCTCGAAACACTTAGGCTAGTCAACTTAGGCTTTTACAAGCATGCCAATTCATTGGCGGGTAGTTGACTGTTCATATCTACTCCAATCTTTTTATATTTAAATGACCTTTATAATAATTAACAAATTCTAATCAAAAGAACTACCTCATTTGCATAATCTTCTATTTATAGCTATAATACAAGCAGAGAAAAGCTACTGGAAAAGCAGTGGCTGCTCTGAAATCAAATTAATGCTGAAGCACTAATCTTTTTCCATTGCGAGTGGTGATTAGTGCTTTTTGCATTTTTCTATAATCATCAATGTTACTTTTAGTATTTCTACTATGGCAAATAAGCACATAGCAACATCAATATGTAGATATATATACATAAGCTTTCCTCCTGCAAAAAAATAGAAGGATCTACTTACCTGGAACTCAAGATTCAAGGCTTTAAATCTCCTTAACAAGAGGCAACCACCAACCACATCCAGTAGCCAATTTCAATTATAAAACTTCAATGTGAAAGCATTATTAATTCCAATAAATTTGTTGCGATTATTCCTATTTCATCTAAAACGACTTATTTTCATTGATTTAGATAGAGTTAGCCTTGACATTTAAATATATCGATTATTTAATATATATACGGAAAAGCTACTGGATACAGTGGTCACTCTGAATCATACAATGTCAAAAGACACTAGTAATTCGTTGTGCTTACGTGAACTAGTGTCTTTTACATTTTTCTATAATCAATAATGTGATTCTAAGTATTTCTACTATGGCCATTAAACACATGGCAACATCAATGTATAGATAAATATACATACAACACGTCCTCCTGCAAAAAAATAGAAGGATCTGTCGAGAACTCAAGCAGATATCATTTTTAATTCTAAGGGTAGCCGTTACTACATCCAGTAGCCAATTTCCATTATAAAGCTTCAATGTGAAAACATTATTAATTCCAATAAATTTGTTGCGATTGTTCCTATTTCATCTAAAACGACTTATTTTCATTGATTTAGATAGATTTAGCATTGACATTATCAATATATCGATTATTTAATATACACACAGAAAGACTACTGGATACAGTGGTTGCTCTGAAATTATTCTAATGCTAAGACACTAGTCAATTCCTTTGCGATTGGGCGGACTAGTGTCTTTTGCATTTTTCTATAATCAATAATGTAATTCTAAGTATTTCTACTATGGCCAATAAACACATGGTAACATCAATGTGCAGATAAATATACATAAAACACATTCTCCTACATAATCGGAATCATCGAGAACTCAAGATATCATCCTTTTAATCATGATAATGTCAAGATAAAATTCGCCAAAATGGATCGCATTATTTTTTAAAAAATCTTATTTTCATTCAACAACACTTCTTTTAAAACTTTATTGATATGTTTATCAATTATGTATATGCTAAAATATAGAAAAGTAATAAGACAAAGGATACACAGTGTATGAAACAAATCAATTTTATATTTACCAAGAACGGATTTCATATTGATGAAACAAAAGAAGAGAATACTTCAAAATGGGCTGAATCATTCAAAAAGCACAAATATTTGGCACTCTATGAATTGGGGTTTGAAAACAATCTAAAGGGATTGACGCCGAGTGCTTTTTATTTGTATCAACTATCTTTGAAATTCATTGAACTTTTAAGTAATCGACCTGAACTAGAAGTAGCTAGAGAAGATACTCAAGTAGAAGCATCCAATGAAGACTTAGAATATTTAATGTCCATTATTCCTTTTGCGATTGGTACAGAATATATTGATGAAAAGTGGATTCAGAACTTATTTGAAAAGTTAAATAATCAATTCTGTTTGGACATGAAATCATACAAGGGTACAGTTCAAATGTATCTTCAGGAAAAATCCCAAGATTTAAAAGTCGCAAAACGAATCTATTTTCATTTAGTCGAAAACGAAGAAGATCCAGACTTTCCATTTGCGTTTCTAGCGACGTATGCCACAAAAGACAAAGAAAATCGAATTGTTCATATGCCACTAAAACATGCACTCGTTGAATATAAAAATGATCAAGAACAATTATTGAATTTATTATCTTGCCTAAACGTAGTCGCTCAAAAGAATACTTTGATTGCCCAATATATGGAAACCGGTGATTTATTTCATCCCATCAAATTAACGAGTAAAGAAGCCTATTCCCTATTAAAGAGTGTGCCTGACATTGAGGCTTGTGGCATTAAGTGTAGAGTACCAAATTGGTGGAAGAAAAAATATTCTTCTGTAAAAATCAATGTGAATATTGGAGATACCAAACCATCCATGTTTGGCTTTGACTCCATACTATCCTTACAACCATCTCTAATTGTTAATGGGCGTGCCCTCACAAAGAAAGAAATTAGTGAACTTTTAAAAATGGAAGAAGGACTTGCATGGCTTAAAGGTCAATGGGTAGAAATTAATCATAATAAGCTTCAACAACTTCTTGAACAAATGGAGCAATATGATGGAACCATTACTTTAAAGGAAGCTTTGACAAAAACATATATGTCTAATGATGATGATATTGATGTCGATATGGGTATACAGATATCAAATGGAAAATGGTTAAGGGATATTCTTGGAAAATTAAAGAATCCTTCAAAAATCAAAAACAAAGCTCAACCAAAATATTTAAACGCAACACTCCGACCTTATCAAAAGAGTGGATACAATTGGTTAAATCAAATGAATGATTTAGGCTTTGGAGCCTGTCTTGCCGACGATATGGGACTAGGAAAAACACTTCAAGTCATTTCTTTTTTAGAGAAGATGTATGAAAAAAAGAAAGATGGACATGTATTATTGATAGTTCCTGCATCCCTACTAGGTAACTGGTCAAAAGAAATAGATCGCTTTGCCCCTAAAATGACATATTATATCCTTCATGGAAAAAACAATATTGTACATGAAGACACATTTATCACAATCACAACCTACGGGATGGCATTACGCAATGAATTTTTACAAGACAGAGTATGGGACTGTTTGATTTTAGATGAGGCACAAGCCATTAAAAATCCGGCAACTAAACAAACACGTGCCATTAAAAAGATTCCTAGCCATATGCGCATCGCAATGACAGGTACACCTATTGAAAATGACCTATCCAATTTATGGTCCCTATTTGACTTCTTAAATAAAGGATTATTAGGTAGTGCATCTGACTTTAAGGAATACACAAAAAAAGTACAAGCCTATCCTGAATATATGACAAAATTAAAGATGATGGTTTCCCCATTTATTTTAAGACGTCTAAAAACAGATAAAACAATCATTTCAGATTTACCAGACAAAATGGAAATCACAGAACACGTGGATTTATCTAAACGACAAGTTGTTTTATATCGCAAGGAAGTTGAAAAAGCGGAACAAAAAATATTAGATTCTACAGGCCTTCAAAGAAGAGGTATTGTAATTGCGTTATTAACAAAATTGAAACAAATTTGTAATCACCCAGACCAATTCATTCATGATACCAACTACAATCCAAAGGACAGTGGAAAATATGCGATGTTGAAAGAGTTGTGTGAAACCATCTATGAGAAAAGGGAAAGAGTTTTGGTATTTACACAATATAAAGAAATGTGCGAACCCCTATCTCAATATCTAGAATCTATTTTCCATAAGAAGGGATATATTATTCATGGTGGTATTCCAGCTAAAAAGCGTACGGAAATCGTTGAAAAATTTAATGACGAAAACACATATGTTCCATATATCGTATTATCATTAAAAGCAGCCGGAACCGGACTCAATCTAACAGCCGCCAACCACGTCATTCACTTTGACCGTTGGTGGAATCCAGCCGTAGAAAACCAAGCGAGCGATCGAGCCTATCGTATTGGACAAACCAAAGAGGTCTTTGTCCATAAACTCGTTTCAAATGGAACTATTGAAGAAAAGATTGATAAACTCATTGAGTCCAAACAAGAACTCGCAAACTCCATTCTTGCCTCTGGCCAAGAAAAATGGATTACCGAACTGGATACAAATGAACTAATGGACTTATTAAGATTGGACGTGTAGACTATGGCAAAATATTGGACAGCAAGCATGCAGTATTCGCAAATGAGCGTCGAAGAACTGCAAAGAAAAGCACAAGAAAGCGTTAAAAGCGCAAAAAACAAAGGAAAAGAAATGCATCCCATTATTGTGGAAGGAAGGCAAATTGCAAAAAGCTGGTGGGGCATGGCCTGGTGTAAAAATATTGAACAATATGCCGATTATGCCAGTCGTATCGAACGAGGAAAAAGATATGTTCGTTCAGGTGCTGTTGTGGACTTACAAATTGTTAAGGGTAAGGTAAAAGCTCGTGTACAAGGCACAAGAAAAACACCGTACAAAGTAGAAATCAACATCAGTCCATTAAAAGAAGAAGTTTGTGAAGACATCATTGAAAAATGTAGTTCACAAATCCAAAACTTACAAGAACTCGTAAATGGACAATTTCCAGAAAGTTTAAAAGAAATATTCCTATCCGAAAACGGACTCTTCCCAAGCCAAAGAGAAATCAGTTTCAACTGCAGCTGCCCCGACTGGGCCTTAATGTGCAAGCACGTTGCCGCCGTACTCTACGGAATTGGAACTAAACTTGACGAAAACCCATTCCTATTCTTTGAACTCAGAGGAATCGATGTCAATAAACTTGTAGACGTAACCATTAAAGACCACGTAGACTCCCTACTAGAACATGCCAATATGCCACCAACAGATCGCGTAATGGATGATTCTTGTATTGAAACACTGTTTGGATTAAAGTAAACAAATACAAATTTAGAGGCAGTATGCTCAAAATATGAGTATACTGCCCTTTTTGGCCAATTCTTCTAATTCAAAATCATCACTGTACCACATTCAATTACCCTGATTTTCGCTGAATTTCATAGAATCAGAAAACAAAATCAGACGAAATTGGAAAGGAAAAATTGTATTGACACATATTGCAAATTTGTTATAATTTAATCAATCGTAGCCTTCGCACCTCTTAACAATGTGGCCCAGAGGGCTCTTTTCTTTAGGAGAATTTATGAATAATTTCAATGCACAGATTAAGCCAGCTTTAACATTCAATCAACAGCTAGATCACCTTATTAACGATAAAGGGTTGATTGTTAATAACTATGACATTGCTTTATCCATTTTAAAACATGAAAATTATTACAGATTAAGTGGATATATGATTGATTTTCTAGATAAAAACGACAATTTTATTGATAACATTTCCTTTGAGGATATCTATAATGTGTATAAAACTGATAAAGAAATTAGATCAACACTTTTTGAACTAATTAACGATATTGAGGTATATTTAAAAACTCAATTAGCAAATTATTTTTCATTGACATATGGTCCCGTTGGATATCTTGATCCATCAAACTTTAATTTTAAAAATCACCAAGAATATATTGACATCATTGATTTTTTAAAACGTTGTGGCGAAGTAAATAAAAGAAATGCATCCAGCCTTATTATTCAACATCACAACAACAAATATAATGGGTTTGTCCCAGTATGGGCATTAGTCGAACTTATACCTCTTGGCACCATTTCTAAATTTTATTCATTATTAAAGACAAAAGATAAAAAAGCAATTTTAAAAATCGGATATAATGACATTAGTTATGAAAAATTAGAAAGTTTCTACCATTGTGTATCATATCTAAGAAATCAATGTTGTCATTATCAAAGATTGTACAGAAAAAATCATCCTATCAAGCCAAAGCTTTACACACCTTCAAATATAAATTTAGGATCTTTTGTATCTGGAAGCACATATTCATTAGTTCTTCCTCTTCTGTATATAAATCCAAATCAAAGCCTTGGCAAAAGAGCAATTGAAAAGTTAAAAAATATTGAACGCAACTCAAAAGTTGATTTTGTTAAAAATTACGGTTTTGAAGCCAATTGGAAAAACAATTTATATTTAGCGAATGGGCATTGCGTTAAGTAATTATATAATCAAAATCGTTTCTTCATTAATTTGTAAAACTGCAAGCCTTGACAATTTGGCTTTGTAAATTCACATTCAATTATGTTCTTAACCCAATTTTTTAAAACCTCAAAGTTTTAAAATAAGGCCCTGTAAAACATGGCTAGGAGCAACTACGTTTTTTCTTGTATTCCTTTTACTCTGAGCTACATAAACGTAGACTCACTGCTAGAACATGCCAATATGCCACCAACAGATCGTGTAATGGATGATTCTTGTATTGAAACACTGTTTGGATTAAAGTAATTCCTTAAAGACACTCATTTACATGAACGAGTGTCTTTCACTTTTTCATAGTAATGTATTCCATTACACTATTATCCAATAGATTTGCATAACCACTCATATATCGATATAATACTTATACGGAAAGACTACTGGATATAGTGGTCACTCTAAATTAAGGTCAAAAAAACTAGTAATTCGTTGTGGGAACGGGAACTAGTGTCTATTACATTTTTCTATAATCAATAATGTAATTCTAAGTATTTCTACTAGTGTCAATAAACACATGGCAACATCAATGTACAGATATATATATACAGACACCTTCTCCTCTTGCAAGAAAAACAGAAGGCTCTGTCGAGAACACAAGCAGATATCATTTTTAATTCCAAGGGTAGCCGTCACTACATCCAGTAGCCAATTTCCATCATAAAAGTCCAATACGAAAATATTGTGAATTCCAATGCACTTGTTGCGATTGTTCCTATTTCATCTAAAACGACTTATTTTCATTGATTTAGATAGAGTTAGCCTTGACATTTAAATATATCGATTATTTAATATACCTACAGAAAGACTACTGGATACAGTGGTTCCTCTGAATTTATTTAGTGTAAAGACACTAGTTTAGTCCGTTGGGTTTGGGTGAACTAGTGTCTTTTACATTTTTCTATGATAATCAATGTGATTCTTAGTATTTCTACTAGTGCCAATAATACCATGGCAACATCAATATATAGATATATATACATAGACATCTTCTCCTCTTACAAAAAAATAGAAGGATCTGCCGAGAACTCAAGCAAATGTCATTTTTAATTCAGAGGGTTCACCGTTACTACATCCAGTAGCCAGTTTCCATCATAAAAGTCCAATACGAAAATATCGTGAATTCCAATGCACTTGTTGCGATTGTTCCTATTTCATCTAAAACGTCTTATTTTCATTGAATTAGATACTCTAAAATTCATATAGAAAGAGAACGTCGAGTAGGCGTTCTCTTGAAGAAATTCTAAAATAATAATTGCAATCCCATCACAATGACCCACATATAAGCACAAGTCTTAGGAATCATCAATCTGACTGTTCTAATTTGTTTTAACACAAACACGCTTTCCAGAAAACGCAATTCCAAATCTCAATATCTTTTTGATTCCTTCACCCTTCATTTCAGAATCATATTCCATATTATGAATCTGACAAAGAGCTTCATTTGCCAAAAGTGTTAATTCATGATCATCAAGATTCTTTTTCCACTTGAGTTCCATAATCATTCCAGGATACTTATCATCTCTAGGAATTAAGCCAATATCAAATCTTCCTTTACCAGACTCTCTATTCGATTTTATTTTATACTGATTATCCATCATCGAAATCAATCCTAAAATCAATCCATGATAGAAAGATTCACTATCCGTATCATAAAAGCTAATTGCTTTATTCATATATTCAGAAATAGCTTTTTCTAGTTTTACATAATCATTTAAGAACAAACTTTCCGCAATCTTATCTGCAGTCGTTCTTGAAACTGCACCAATCTGCATCAAATGTGCCAAAACCTCACTTTTATAAACGGAAGCTATCTCCTTATTGGGAATCGATACTTGACACAAATAAGATCCATCCGCCTGCAATTCTTTAATCGTTGTTTTCAAATACCCAGCTACCAATAATAAACTATAGATATTAGCTGGATCATCTGTAAGTGAACGATAAACAACATTTTGATCAATTCTTGCCAAAACTTTATCCCCACGAATCAAAGAATAAAGCTTTTCTGTTATATCCTTATCCGCCACTTTTAAAACATCTTCGAGAATCTCATTCTTTCCAGTATTCACCCAATATGCCTGTGGAACACACCCCTTCGAAATATAATTAATAACAGACCACGGATTATAGATTTCTTCATTCCCAAACAAATATCCATCATACCATTCTTGAAGTTCACTCTCTTTTTCAGCAACTCCATAATACTCTAACATTTTACTTACTTCTTCATTTGTAAATCCGAAATAACGATCATATGCTTCATCCATCACTGAATTCACAGTTAAATTATTTAATCCACTAAAAATACTTTCTTGAGCAATTCGCAAAATTCCAGTTAAAAAGCCGTAAGAAAGATTTTTATTATCCTTAAAAGCACCAGAAAAGAAATTTCTCATAAAGCCAATGATTTCATCATAAAAATCCTTAGAATACCCTTCCTGAATTGGAGTATCATATTCATCAATAATAATAATTGAAGCTTTATCATAATGCGTCGCAAGCATCTTAGATAACTTTTCAAGTGAAAAAGACAATTCCACTTCATTTTCTGTTGCACTTAATACTTTATTAAAATACACCTTCTCATAATCCGATATTTTTTCACTACTCAACAATTCTTGATGCCTTCCATATTCTTCTTGAAGTAAAGATTTAATTTTCTCTACAGTGGCTTTCCAAGAATCAAACTTTACATCTTTAAAAGTAAGAAAAATCACTGGATACTTACCTTGATGCATTCGATAGTTTTCCCCACACTTCCAAATATTCTTATCTTTAAAATATTTAGACGTATCCTCATCCACCTTTTCAAAATACACTCTAAGCATATCCATATTTAATGTTTTTCCAAATCTTCTTGGTCTTGTGAATAATGAAACCAATGGTTTTTGATCTAAAAACTCCTTAATTAACATTGTTTTATCCACATAATAATAATCCGATTGAGCACGCACATAGTCTGAAATACCAATAGGCAAAGGTTTTCTATCTGGATTCTTCCATTTTTTACAGTATTCACCAGACGAAATTCTTCCATCTACCGGTTTTGTTGCTTCATCTGGAATTTCCCAATTTTTTCCATTCTTAACAGCACCCGGAATTCTTCCCGATTTACACAAATTCGAAACTGCACGAACACTAATATTCCAAATTAAAGCCATTTCTTTGCAAGTCTTCATATGAACACCACCAATCCTACTACCATAAGTATATCCATCATTCAGAAATATGTCGAATTCTTTCGGTAATTTATTCAGTAGAATATCAATTTATAATGATATTTTTCCTTTTAGGAAATAAAAAAGGTGCAATGAAGCACCAAGTTTTGTGAATTAGAATAATAATTGTAATCCCATCACAATGACCCACATATAAGCACAAGTCTTAGGAATCATCAATAAACCAATCTTGGGTTTTGTCTTAGACCACAATGTAACTGGGATGTAGCAACCAAAAGAAATAATGATGGCTGCAACCATACGGTTCATATGTAAATCGTACATATTTCCTGAAATGGCATAAAGAAGAATCACACCAATTCCAGTTACGGCAAACACGGCATTACGAATCACAGAAAGCTTCCTATTTCCTTCTTCGGAAGTCCAATTATTTTGTGGTAAAAAACATACGACGATACGAATAATAGCTGAAATCCAAATCATAGCCTCAACCCAAAGCGGAGCTTGTAATGTTGGGAATGTTAATTTCCAGATAAACAATAAAATAATATAGAATACGGTCATTGTGATTGAAGATGCCTGCAATCCAATTCCAAGCTGTCTTTTAATTTTATCATTAGTACCATACACAGCCCTTTTAATACGAGGAACCAAGTGGAATGCGTCTCCACCACACAACGTTAATGTTAATACGCCATATAATATGAACAATGGATTTCCTTTCGAATATACAAAGAATAAGATTCCAGCAATTAAGTCAAAAATCAAGTAACAAGCATCAAAAATTGCTTCCATTAAATCAGGAATTTTTTTCATTTGAAATCATCCTTTCTGCATTGTCATACACCTTTTGAAATACACTCATAAACACTTTGATCTCTTCTTCACTAAGACCTTCAAACATATCTTGCGCAAACTCCTTTTGCGCCCATATTCCATCTTCAATTACTTCATTAGCCAATTGTAGTAAATGAATAGTTACATGCTTTTTATTATCTTTGTCGACTCTTCGCTCAATAAAACCACGATCTTCTAATACTTTAAGTGAAGTCGAAACATGAGACTTTGTAGACTTACGAATACGAACAATGTCCGCAGCCGTATTGTACGCAGGATTGTTGTAAATAAACATTAATATGTCATACTCCAACTGTCTTAACTGATATTTTTCGCAAACTCCAGAAACCTTCATTTCATAATATCTCGTTATCGTTTTATGTTCATCCAAAAAGTGCATATGCGCCCTCCACATCGTTCTATTTAGAACGTTTTCATTCTATAGCTACTCTACAGGTTTGTCAACAACTTTTTATTGACACTTTTTATGTAAAAATACTATCCTAATTATAAGGAAGGGATCCAAATATGCATACACAAAAATCTAACTTTCAAACCATGAAATACTTCTTTTACATCTTAATGATTGCGATTTTAGGATGGTTTTGTTTCATGCAATTATTTGGTGCTAACGAACAAAACTATAACGACCCGTCCAAATCCATAATCTATTCCGGTTCCTTTTACTGGAATAAAGAGGATGGTACGAAACAAAAAATAAAGGTTCCCGGAACCTATGAAGTAAAACCAGGCCATACCATGGTCCTGACAACAACATTGCCTAAAGACTATAATGAAACGTCTTTTGCGATTCGATCTTCTTTGCAGGACATTCAGTTCTATGTAGGAAATTCATTGCGCGCACAATATTCCACAAAAGATACAAGAATGGCTGGTAAAAATTCAGCGAGTCGCTACATCTTTTGTCCTACAACCTATAAAGATGCAGGAAAAACATTACGCATTGAACTGACAACCTACACTTCAAATTATTCTGGTATTGTCAATGAGGTGTATTGTGGTAATAAAGCCGAAATTTGGCAAAATATATACAATACTTATGGAATATCCACATTTATTGCCTTCTTTATCTTATTTACCGGCATCACATCCATCCTGTTTGGCATAGCCCTAAAACATGTTTACCACACAACATTCGACATGGAATACTTTGGATGGTGTATGGTCATGGGCTCTGTCTGGATGCTTGGAGAATCCAAAATCCGACAAATCCTAGTTCCTAACGCATCCGCGTTAGCTGCTTTATGTTTTGTGATGATCATGCTGAGTCCATTACCCATCTTGTTCTATGCGGACAACATTCAAAATGGCAAGCACCAAAAACTCTATCAAAATATTGGTTATGTCGTCATTTTAAACTTTATTGTTTCTTCCATTCTCTATCTTACAAAAGTCAAAGACTACATTGAAACATTGCCCGTTGCACAATTACTACTCGTCTTTGTGTTTATCCTAATATTCATTCATTTGATGCAATACATACGCAAAAATAAACAAATAAAATCCGACTACATTCTATTGATTGGACTCTTTCTAGTCCTAGTCTGTGTTGCTATTGAATCTGTATCTGTTTATTTTGTCGCAACTATTTCAGGTATCTTTATTGGCATAGGCATGATTATATTGCTCTTCACTAACATTATTCGTACCATCCAAAAGATTCATATCATAGAAGAAAATCGTCATCAAACAGAGTTGGAAATTGAAAAGAAAGAAAACAAAAAAATAACACTTCAAATGATGGAATCCCTTTCTACTACCATTGAAGCCAAAGATGAATATACACGTGGACACTCAAGGCGTGTAGCCCAATATGCAGCCTTGATTGCGAAAAATATGGGTTGGACAAATGAAGAGATTCAAAACCTTAAAAACTGTGCTTATTTACACGACATTGGAAAGATTGGTATTCCAGACCAAATCTTAAATAAGCCTGGCAAATTAACAAATGAAGAATTTAATTTAATCAAACAACACACTACAATTGGACAAGATATCTTAAAAGATATAACGATCATTCCGCATATCGATGAAGTCACAAGAAGTCACCATGAACATTATGATGGTACTGGCTATCCAGATGGACTTAAAGGAAATGAAATTCCAATACAAGCACGTATAATTGCGTTAGCCGACAGTTATGATGCCATGAATTCAAGAAGAATCTATCGTAACGCATTAAGTCATGGACGAATTTATCATGAAATCCAAATGAATGCGGGTACGCAATTTGATCCTGAAATCACAAAAGTCTTCTTGAAATTAATGGACAACGGATCTTTATTTCACTTAGAACACGAAATACTTCCATCCCAAGAAGACACAATCAATAAGTTTATTTCCGATGTTGTGACAACCATGCAAGATCAGGAAGAAACAAAAAACATCGATTATCTTACAGGCCTTCCTGTTCGTAATGTAGGACAAAAACGCATTGCGAGCGCTATGCAAAAGACAAATGGATGCCTAATCTTCTTGGATATGGATAATCTTAAAAAAATCAATGATGTCTATGGACATAAAGCTGGAGATAGAGCCCTAAAAAGCCTGGGAAAACTATTGTTAGACATTTCAATACCTAAGATCGCATGTCGTATGGGAGGGGATGAATTCCTTCTGTTCTTACCACAAGTGAATACAGAACAAGCCGAAAATACAGTTTCAAATGTGATTGAACAATTCAAAGAAATCATTAAAGACGATAGTGAAACCCATTTTGCAGCCCTTTCTGCAGGCATGCTCATGTGCACTCGAAACGATACGTTTGCGGATGCCTATTCAAAAGCCGACAAAGCCTTGTATTATGTGAAACAAAATGGTAAGAACAACTATTCTTGGTACAACCAAATCCATTATGGAAACACAGCCAACACAAGCTTAGACTTGCAACAAATCGCAAACTCCCTACAAACAAGTGGAAACTATTCAGGCGCATTACACCTAGAATATCGCGATTTCACAAGACAATATGAATACATACACCAATTGATGACACGAAACCAATGGAACTGTTATTTAGTCATGGTTACTATGGAAACTGTACAAGATACACTTCCATATATTGAAGAAATCGAAGAAGCCCTTGACCATATGGGTGAAGCTATTCAAGACAACATTCGAAAGGTGGATGTATGTACACGTTATAGTGCTATGCAATATTTGATTATTCTATCTCATCCTGCTGAAGAACAAATTCCAAACATCATGTCACGCATTTTTATGGAATACTACAAGCTACAGGATAGTCAGCACTTCACACCTAGCTATGAATATATTTCTATGAAGAAATAATGGAGATTGACAATTTAGTCAATCTCCTTTTGATCTACTATTATCTGTTTTAAAATATCTCGATTCATACGCAGACTCTTTCTTTTACCGCATTATATAAACATATTGTCTTGTCTGTAAGACAATATTTATGTCTTTTTGTCTTATTCATAAGACAATATCCATATATTTTTGTCTTATATACAAGACAAAATCCTTCCGATAAGTCGAAAAGCTACTATACTAATCTTCGTATGTGATTGTTTTTGAATTAACAATCTTTTTAAACTCCTCATACTCCATGAGGTATTATACTATTTTTTTCTAACCAAAAATAAAAAGCATCTGCATAAAACAGATGCCTAAAATTCAAATAAATCATCAATCGTTAGTAATACAGCTCCATCTTCTTTTGCTTGTCTTACGACTGAATCCGAATAGCCAGACTTACTAATAAACCACAAATATTTCTCTTCTAGATTTGGAAATGCTTGAGTAGCCATTACTAAATCTTCATACTCATCATATGGCATTGGCTGGGAAGTAAATTTGCACTCCACAAAAACACCTTTTTTACCAGTACGATCCAACGCAAGCAAATCTACATCGTCCTGTGCTTTTAAAGTTGGATTTGTCCCCCACCATTTACCCAAATGATAAGGTATGAAAGGAAGCTTTCTACTTTTAGCCAAACGAATCAAATATTCTTTACAAATATCCTCAAATACATCCCCCATTAGATTGCTTATATCCTCCATGATTTCCTTAGATGCATCATTGGCTCCTAACATGGCATAGTAAGAATTGTTTGTGAATTCATAGCGAAACCAAAACTTAAAAAAATTGTCTTTAATCACATAAATCGACTTCTTGCTCGTCTCTTTATCACCACAAGGAATCCTCTTTTCAATCAAACGAAGTGTTTGTAGCGTAATCAAATATTTAGATACCTTTGTACGCTCCTCATGAATATAATCCGCAATATCAACCACTTTATTTCTTCCATTCGCAATGGCAGATAAAATACTACTATACACATTGATTTCTCTTAATTCCGCCTTCAATAGGTTATCTGGTTCTTCATGAAGATAAGCTCCATTACGAATAATTTTATTCGCTATATTTTTCTCAACAGATAGTTTGGGATCAAAAGCCTCTAAATATCTTGGAATCCCACCCAATATTCCATACGCCAACAATTTATCTTCATTACTATATTCAGGAAAAAAAGCGCTACTCTCTAAATAATCAAATGGCTTTATTTCTAAAGTCGATGTTTGTCGATCATGAAGCGGACTTTTTCTACCCATAACATCACTTTCCATAACACTTACAGAAGAACCACACAAAATTAAAAAGATATTTTTCTTTTTCCAATTATGATCAATCACATGCTGCAATATTGACTTTACAGAAGGATTCTCATCAATAATATAAGGAAATTCATCAATTATCACGGCAATTTTTTCAGTAGCCTTCTCCCCAATGTAATTGAATGCATCCTCCCAACTTTTAAATGAAGCTATAAAATTCTTATCAAAATGATATTGAATCACTTTAGAAAAGTCCTCTAAGTTTAGCGCATCATTCTTTTCTCGAGCAGGAAAAAAGATTGCGTTCGAATGTTCGGAAAATTTCTGCAGAATCGTTGTTTTACCAACTCTTCTTCGACCATACATTACTAAATATTCAAAACAATCACTATTATATAATTCATTCAAATGATTTAATTCTTCTTTTCTTCCTAACATCAAATCACATCCTTTATATTTGTATACTTACGAGTAGTATACTCTAAAGTATACAAATATTCAACGATTCTTTCGCTGTATTTTTCTTTATTCTCCCAATTCATCCAACATATCATCTACACCATCACGATAACTTTCATCATTATCATAACGATCCTCATCATAATCACCTGAATATGCATCATCACTTCCTTCATCATAAGATGATGATGAATAAGATGAAGAACTCGAATTTTGTCCCTCTTCCTTTTTACGTTTCTCTTCCCTTGCCTTAAACTCACTCAATTCCGTACGACGCCTATTCTCAAGACGATACTGTTCCATTTGCGCTTCCCATTCTGCCTCTTCCTTTTTCAAAGAAATATATCCATATCCAAATAATAGTCCAAGAATAATCAAGAAAATAATTCCACCCCTACCCTTAGATTCATTATTTGGTTGAATGACCTTTTTTTCCTGATAATTTTCACTAGGATCAGCTTCAGGCAAAACTCTTTCCTGATTTGAATAATCACTTTGTTTCTTTGTTGTTTGAACTTTTGGTGGGATATTCACCGAAAACCTTAAATGTATATCATATAATCTTCTAAGGATAAAACCGGCTAACCAATCAATAAAAGCATCCTCAAATTCAATACTAAAACAAGTTAATAAGCTAAGAAACTCAAACATCGATTCATCCATTAAGGATGAATCAAAACAAGGATCATTCTTTAACATTGTCTTAATTTCATCCTCTGACTTACCATCATATCTACGAATCAGCTCATCATCACTCATATCCAAGATTTCCTTAACGCCATCTCCCACAATCTTTTTACGCGTTTCTATATCTAATTTTGACTTTTTCGGTGTTTCTTTCTTCTTTTCAAAAACAGGTATCTGAGGCTGCTTTGTCTCCTTCTTCTTGGAAACAGGTACATCCACACCATACTGCTGCATTACCTGTATTAACTCATTTGTAAGTAAACCCTTCTTATTAGCCTGAATATAAATATCTTCATAGATAGGACAAAGACTACAAGCTTCACTAAACTTATCTTCTTCAATTAAAGAATCAACAGATTGAACAAACTCATACGAACTATATCCCTTAATACACTCTTCGCAAATAGATGCATAAAAATGTCTTAAGTAAACAGAAATAAATACAGAAATGTAGAAATCATTTTCTTTACATTGTTTAGAAACATCCTCCATATGCTTCTTTGTTTTACTCGAATCTAAAATCATACGATATAGAGTACTCGCCAAATGATTGCACAATATACCAAAGTTTACATTTAAACAAGACTCTAACATCTTTTCTTTCACTAATTCAACTTCAACTTCCAATTGCGATGTACTTCCCTGCATTTTAAGTACACAAATTTTTTCAAGACTTGAAGCATCACGATTCAGATTATTCGTATTCATATTTGAAAAAGGAAGTTCAATATCTTTATATTCACCACGAATCAGTTTATCCTCTACATCATTTACTAAACTTGAATACTTTTCTTTACACTCATTATAATATTCATACCAATCTAGAAACTCTTTTGAAATTATTATATTTTCCATTCACTATACCCCTGCATTCTAGCCGCCTCATACAAAGGATGCATATGCGCTTCTAACTTATGCTTAAACTCATATTCCGTATTTTCTTTGACATACAATTCTTCAATAGCCCACAAAGACTGAAGATTCTTGGCATAGCACTTCTCAAATAGCTTATGAATTGAATCATATTCTACAACACTCTTATATAAGTCATACTCCATATTCGCCATCTTATTAAAGTACAAATCCCACTCTGGTAAATGATTACTCTTTGAGCGATTTGCGCTCGCATTGCTCGGTATCAAATTCCACATTTCATCATGTGCTACATAAGACCACGGAATGAAGTGATCCACATCAAACGTAGATTCTAATTTATTACCTGAATATATGTCCACAATTTCTTTATTTGACACTTCAATATGCGCATTCCACAAATCACGCACTCTTTCTAAATGTCTTACATTATTCCTTTCATCATCCAACTTATTAATAATTCCCGGCACGCCCGGATTGATCATTTGAAGAAATTGAATCTTATTATACTGAATCCAATTTTTAATGATCATATAATTATCCACTAAGAAAGGAATCCAAGCTTCCTGCAAAACAACATATTTATGTATACCCATCCCATTCTCAATAATATAGGGAAAATGAATTTCTTGATTCAACATTTGAATATATTCAATACGATACGCATCCCCTTTATCCTTAGTAAGTTCAGATGAAAAACTACTCAATAGTTTATAGGGAACATTCTTTGCCAACTTTCGCTTATATTCCAAAACCAAATGATTCTGCTCTTTTAATACACTACGAATTTCATCTGGTTTAGAATTCTCATTTAAAGACGTATTTTCAATCAAGACATCAATAGCTCGATTGATTGCATCTCTTCTTTCTCCTTCAATCATTGGACCCAAAAACAAATGATACTGTGTTACTGTATACCAAGCTGACACAATCATTTCATCAAAGATTTCGTCAAATGAAAAACGATATTTTTTCAGCATCAAATTCATAATGGCTTCTAACCAATAAAATTTGTAACACTGCGTAGGATGATCCAACATACTCCCAAAAGCTCAATAATCCAGTTCTCCAGAATACGCATCGTTCTTTATAAATTCCATATTCATACCCATGTTCTTTCTACCAAATATTATAACCTTTTCGATCTATGATTTCATTTTAATGCTGGTATAATGTTAGGTATGAACTATCAAAATATACAGAGCGGCCTATCTACTGCATTTCTAGACAAAAATATATCTTCCAACGTATTATATCGACCTCAATTTATTTCAAACGACTATAAGAATGGAAGAAAAGTACTAAGCACCATTGAAGATGAATTATTACACTGCGACTCCTTTTTAATCAGTGTAGCCTTCATTACGATGGGAGGTATCACCCCCTTACTTCAAACGCTTCGTACTTTAGAAGATAAAGGCATCAAAGGTAAAATTCTTACAACGGACTATTTGGCATTTAGTGATCCTAAAGCCTTAGATAAACTCGCTACATTTTCGAATATTGAACTTAAAATGTATCTAGTACCCGACTCAAAGAATGGTTTTCATACCAAGGGATATATCTTTCAATCCGATGAAATCTACAAGATCCTTGTGGGTTCTAGTAATATGACAAATACAGCACTTACTACAAATCGAGAATGGAATACAAAAATTGTGTCCACAAAATCCGGTGAGTTTGTATCTGAAATGTTAGATGAATTTGAAGAATTATGGAATCATCCAAATACATATTCCTACAATGCATTTATTGGTGCATATAGAGTGCATTATGAAGAATACAAAAAGGTGAAACAAAAAGAAGACATTAAATTACCTTCTAAACAACTGATTCCAAATTCTATGCAACAGGCTTTTATTTCAAGTCTTAGAAATATCCGTAATTCTAACGAATCAAAAGCCCTATTAATCAGTGCAACCGGAACAGGTAAAACATATGCCTCAGCTTTTGCCATGCAAGATCAGAATCCCAAGAAAGCCCTATTTTTAGTGCATAGAGAGCAGATTGCCAAACAAGCTCTTCAAAGCTACAAAAATGTATTTAAAAATACAAAAACATTTGGGCTTTTATCTGGAAACAGCAAGGATACAGATGTAGACTACTTGTTCGCAACGATGCAAACGATGTCTAAAAAAGAAGTGTATTCAAGTTTTGCCCCTGATACATTCGATACCATCATCATTGATGAGGCACATCGCATTGGAGCTAAAAGCTATCAAGAAATCATGGACTACTTTAAGCCAAAGTTTTGGCTAGGAATGAGCGCAAGCCCAGAAAGAACCGATGACTTTGATGTATATGCAGCCTTCGACCATAATATTGCCTATGAAATTCGTCTTCAACAAGCTCTAGAAGAAAACTTATTATGTCCATTCCACTATTTTGGCATTACTGACTTTTTAACAAACGGAAACGAAACCGATTTTACAGATTTCAACTACCTTACATCGAACCAAAGAGTCGACTACATTATCGAACAAACCAATTACTATGGATATAGTGGAGAAAGAGTCAAAGGACTCATGTTTTGCAGTTCCAAGAAAGAAGCGGCTGCCCTTAGTGAAAGATTAAATCTAAGAGGGTATCGAACCATCGCTTTAAGTGGAGAGGATTCTCAAGAAAAAAGAGAAGATGCGATTGATCGCTTAGTATCCGATACAAGAAGTGACTATCTACAATACATTTTAACTGTAGATATTTTTAATGAAGGTGTCGACATTCCTGAAATCAATCAAGTTGTACTATTAAGACCTACACAATCGCCCATTGTCTTTGTCCAACAATTAGGCCGAGGCCTAAGAAAATCAAAAGACAAAGAATATGTTGTCATTCTAGACTTCATTGGAAACTACAAAAACAACTTCATGATTCCAATCGCCCTATCTGGAGATCGTTCTTACAACAAAGACAATATAAGACGATATGTTCTTGAAGGTGAAAGAATCATTCCAGGATCGAGTACGATTCACTTTGATGAAATCAGTAAGAAACAAATTTTTGCGTCGATTGACACCGCCAATTTTGCGGATATCAAGCTCATTAAGGATAGCTATAAAAATCTAAAGAATAAACTTGGAAGAATCCCTACTCTTATGGATTTTGAAACCTATGGAGAAATTGACGTACAAAGAATTTTCGACAACAAATCACTAGGATCTTACTATGCCTTTTTAAAGAAATATGAAAAGGATTATAAGATCAAATTGAATGAACTTGAAGAAAACTTTATTAAGTTTATTTGTACAAAACTTGCCAATGGAAAAAGAAAGATAGAGCTTGAAACACTAAAAGATTTAATCAATGATCAAGAATATACTTTCTCAAATGACATATCACAAACAAATGTATTAAACATCTTCACCAATGAATTCCCTACTGGTTCTGGAAAAAATACGTTTAAAGATTGTATTTTTATTGAAGACAAGAAGATTTCAAAACCATTTAAGACATGTTTAGAAAACAACGAATTTAAATCCATGGCAAAAGAAATCATTGAATATGCATTGGATCAATATAATAAACATTGAACTAACACACTCTAACGAGTGTGGGCTTTTTTTTAATATAGCCTAGTTCTT
>OLRE01000482.1_pt1 | contig 48342 bp, 32 predicted proteins | sample 1672461 | NCBI WGS metagenome assembly OLRE01 (sample SAMEA3136688, study PRJEB25190) | human gut metagenome | biome: human gut; feature: human-associated habitat; material: faeces | place: Austria | collected 2013
TCCCCGCCCGCAGCCCGGGAAGTCTCCGGCGCCTTTTCCGGCGTTACCGGGAGGACATCGCCCACGGGCGCCGGGGCATCAAGCGCCTCGCGGATCTTTTTCAGCAATTCGTCGGGATTGACGGGCTTGGCGACGTAGTCGCGGGCGCCGAGTTTCATGCAGCGCACGGCGTTCTGGATCTCGGCATAGCTCGTCATTACGATCACGGGCACTTCGATCCGCTGCCCCGACATCCACTGCAAAAGGGCGATTCCGTCCTCGTCGGGCAACCGCATATCGCTCAGCACGAGCGAGAACCCTCCTTCCGCAAGAGCCGTCCGGGCTGCCGCCGCACTGGCTGCGGTCTGTGTCCCGAACCCTTTTTTCGAGAGCCAGGTCTTGAGCATCAGGCCGAAGGTGATGTCGTCGTCTACGATCAGAATCCGTTCCATATTCACGACAAAGATACCTTTTTTTGCGCTTCCGCGATAATCGCACGGATATTTTCTGCCGCCGTGCGTACCTCCCGGCATAACGTGTCGGTCAGGGGGCCTTCCCAGCTTTCCGCCGTCCGCAGCGCCGCCGCCACCTGCACGGCCCCGAGCATCGTGAAGATCGGCGTCATCTTGTGCGCCACGGCTTTCAGTGCCGCCGTATCGCCTTCGTCCAACGCCCGCTCCAGCAGGGCACAGTTGGCCGCGCCCTGCTCTGCGAAGGATTCCAGAATTCCCCGTGCCGCCGCCGTGTCGTCACCCGCATAGGCCGTCAGAGCGCTGAAATCCACTCCGTCCGCCTGTTCCGCCCCGGCCGCGGCAACCCCGCACCCGACGGGCGCCACCGCGGCATCCGCGCCGCAGACGGTGTTCAGCACGGCATCCGCGCCGCAGACGGTGTTCAGCACGGCAACCAGTTCATTCGCCGTAAACGGCTTGCGCAGGCATCCCGCGAACCCGCGTGCCGAGAAATCCCCGGCATCCATCTCCCCGCGCGCCGAAACGGCCACCACGGGAATTGCAGAGTCGACCCCGCGCACCGCGGCCAATACGCTAAACCCGTCGGCCGACGGCATCTGTATATCGGTAAAAACAGCGTCGAACACCCCTTCGGCCACCAGTTTGGCGGCATATTCGGGATACTGGCAGCACTCGGCAGCCACCCCGGCCTGGCGGCACATCCCGGCAGTCATCTCCAGTTGCAGCGGGTCGTCGTCGATCAGCAGTACCTTCAAGTCCGGGCGGGCGGCCGTGCGGGCAGGCTGCTGCGGGCCGTCGGGTTTCTTCCCGCTGCTGCGGCCTACCGGTACCGAGACGATGAACTTACTGCCCTCGCCCAGGCGGCTTTCGAGCGAGATGCTGCCGCCGAGCAGTTTTACCAGACGGTCGACGATCGAAAGCCCCAGACCGAACCCGTCGACGCCCTGCGCCGAACGCAGGCGTACGAACTCCTGGAAAATGCGTTCTTTCTCCTCGCGGCCGATGCCCCGCCCGGTGTCGCGCACGGAGAATACCAGCCGTCCTTCCACGACGTCGGCCCGGATCGTCACACTGCCCTCGTCCGTAAATTTCAGCGCATTGGATATCAGGTTATCGGCAACCTGGCGGATCCGGAAAGGATCGCCCATCACCTCGTCCCCGGCCCCCGGCCCGGCTTCGAGCACCAGGGCGATGCCCTTTGCCTGGGCCATGGCCGCAAACCCCTCGCGGATCGTCTCGAACAGTTGTGCCGGGCAGAACGCCACGTTGTCGACGTCGACCTTGTTGATATCGAGCCGGTAGAAGTCCAGCAGGCTGTTGACCAGCGCCAGCAGGTGTTCCGACGATTCCTTCATATTGTGCAGGTAAAGCCCTTCGCGTTTGCCCGTAGTGAGGCGCGAAAGCAGGTCGATATACCCCATCACCGACCCCAGCGGCGCCTTGATGTCGTGCGTGATGGCCAGCATCAGTTTCTCACGCGCCGCCAGCAGCGCCTCGTTGTCGCGGTTGGCCCGTTCGAGCGCCCTCCGGTAGCGGGTGCTGCGGTTGATATCACGCAGCAGGATACCCACGAACAGCAGCATCAGCACGACGGCGACGGCGGCGATACCGCCCAGCACGTACGACGACCGGCGACGGATAGCCTCCGTCTGGTCGATCTTGCCCAGCAGGAACGCCGTATCCTCGGCTTCGAAATCCATGATGAGGCGGTAAATCTTCGTATTCACCAGTTCGTTGCTGTAGCGGAGGCGCATCCCTTCGTCCCACGCCCGGTCGTAAATGCCGATGCGGTCGCTGGTCACCCGATCCTGCAACGTCCTGAGGACGATGGCGATCGTATCTTTCACGGCCGTCGCGGGGAGCGAATCGACGACCCGCTCACGGTGGGAGATCACGATGCTCGAATCCTCTTTGGGAGGACTGAACAGGTCGGCGAAACGGCGGAAGAAATTGCGCTTGCGCCGCGGCACCGCCACGGACAGCGTATCCTGCACCACCGTACGCACCGACACGCTGTCGCGCAGAACCCCCACGCTGTCCACACTGTCCGCCGGGCCGATCAGCTCGCGGATATTCTTGTCCAGCAGGCTGGCCGTAGCCGCCGAACGGATCGTCCGCCGCAGGTTCATCGTCCGCCGCTCCTTGTCGCCCAGCAGCCTCACAATGCTGTCCAGGCGCATCGTCTGGAGCGAATCCTGCTCCCCGGCCAGGTTGCGCAACGAGTCGATATAGCCGCGCACGGTGCGCAATTCACGTTTGTACCGCGCCTCGTAAGACTTGTATCCGGCGATCATCAGCTGGCCGTAACTCTCGGCCTGGTAGAGGTGGTAGAGGGTTTGTCCCACGACATTGCGCTTGGTGTGCAGCAGCGAATAACTGCCGTCGGAGGTCGAAAAACGCACCACCGCACGGTAAACATACCCGACTGAAAGGACGCATACGGCAATCAGGATGACATAGCCCGCGACGATCTTGGTTTTGACGAATTTCGACTCTTTCATACCCCCAAAGATAGTAAAAACCGGGAAAATCCCGGCACCCGCCGATTTCGCACGGGGCGGACGGCCCGGCAGCACGAAAACAAACCGGGCCGCACGACATCGTACGGCCCGGTCATTCCGCGTTTCGCGGTGCGGACTAATACTTATACCGCATCCACTTGTAAAGTTCCTTGAACGTCGGCTTTTTGCCGTACATGAAGATACCCACACGGTAGATCTTCGCCGCAAACCACACCATCGCCGTGAACGAGGCGTAGAGGATCACCAGCGAGAGTATTATCTCCCACAGGGGAATGCCGTAAGGGATACGCGCCATCATCACCACGGGCGACGTGAAGGGGATCATCGAGAACCAGAAGGCCATCTGCGAGTTGGGGTCGTTCACGACCGATATCATCACCAGCAGGGCGAGGATGATCGGGATCGTGATCGGTGTCTGCAACTGCTGCGCGTCCTGGATGCTGTCCACGGCCGATCCCACCGCGGCGAACATCGCCGAGTAGAACAGGTAACCGCCGAAGACGAACAGCAGCAGGTAGGCGAAGATGCGGAGGATAAAGCCGAAGTCCGTAACGGCTGCTATCACCTGCAACATCTCCGGATTCACGTCGATCGCAGCCGCTGCGCCGGGAACTCCCTGCTGCATGGCCTGCACGCCCTCCATCATTTCGGGCGGCATCATCTGCGCCACCGCAAGCGCCCCTACGACGCACAGCGCGCCCCAGATCAGCACCTGCACGACGGCAACCGACGCCACGCCGAGTATCTTGCCCAGCATCAGGTCGAAAGGCCTCACCGACGAAACCATCACCTCCAGCACGCGGCTGTTCTTCTCCTCGATCACGGACTGCATGACCATCGAACCGTAGATCAGCAGGAACATGTAAAGGATCATGCCCAGCACGAAGCCCGTTCCGGTGGCGACCACCGACGATTTGGCGTGCGCCTCCTCTTCCTGCGACTCATCGTTGCGGAAAGTCTGCATACCGACGCGGGTCTTCACCTCCTGAAGTATCTGCGACAGGTTTTCGATGTTGTATGACTTGAGTTTCTCGGCCTCGATGATATCCTCGATCTGCCCCGTGATGTTGCTTTCGACCGACAGCGACGACGACGAATTGGCATACAGTTTCACGTTGTTGGGGTTGGTGAGGATGTCCGAACCGATGTAGAGCACGCCGAACTTGTCGGTCAGCTCCTTGCGCGCGGCCTCGGTCGAAAGGTCGGTGGACTCGAATATCAGCTCCTTGCCGCTTTGCAGCCTGGGGGCTATCAGCCCGCTCTCGTCGATCACGGCGATATGTTTCTCGTCGCCGCCCGAATACTTCATGATGAGCATCGGGGCGAACATCAGGCCGACCATCAGCAGCGGCATCAGCAGCGTGGTGATGATGAAGGATTTTTTACGGACGCGCTCGTTGAATTCGCGTCCTATGATGATACCTACTTGTGACATGGTTTTACTTGTTTTTATGAGTTTTGTTCCCGAAGACATTGATCAGCTGCGCCGCGACGAGCAGCCCTACGCAGAGGTAGACCCACGGCGCAACCCGCTCCCCGGCACAGACGTCGTAAAAGAGGATGCCCAGTGCCGCGACGGCGAAGACGGAGCTGACGACCTTGCTGTTCATGACCGGCTAAAGGTTCCCGCTGACGGCGCAGATGAATATATCGTTCATCGACGGGATGACCTCCTGGAACGAGCGCAGCTCGACGGCGTCGTTCACGGCGGCGATCACTGCGCGCACCTCCTCGTCGCGCCCGACATGGAGTTTGAGCGTGGCGTATACCGACTTGTCCTGCGAACCTTCGAGTATCTCGCAGCGGCCTTCGACGGCACGGCGCAGCGCCGCCTCATCGCCCCGGTAGGCCACTTCGAAGATGTTGGCCCCATGGCGCCGACGGATGTCGTCGACACACCCCGAGAGGATGTTGCGCGACTTGTTGATCAGCGTGATGTGGTCGCAGATCTCCTCCACGGACGACATGTTGTGCGTCGAGAAGATGATCGTGGAGCCCTTGTCGCGCAGGGCGAGGATCTCCTCCTTCAGGAGGTTGGCATTGATCGGGTCGAAGCCCGAGAAAGGCTCGTCGAAGATCAGCAGTTCGGGTTCATGCAGCACCGTGACGATGAACTGCACCTTCTGGGCCATACCCTTCGAGAGCTCCTCGATCTTCTTGTCCCACCAGTCCTGGATACCGAACTTCACGAACCACTGCTTGAGCCGCACGACGGCTTCGCGGCGCGAAAGCCCTTTCAGGCGTGCGAAGAAAACGGCCTGTTCGCCGACCTTCATCTTCTTGTAAAGGCCGCGTTCCTCGGGCAGGTAACCGATACGGTAAACATCCGCAGGCGTGATCTCGCGGTCACCGAACAACACCCGGCCGCTGTCGGGCGCCGTGATGCGGTTGATGATGCGGATCAGCGTCGTTTTGCCGGCCCCGTTGGGGCCGAGCAACCCGTAGACCGAACCTCGGGGGATTGCGAGCGATACGTCGTCGAGGGCCTTGTGCCCGGCGTATTGCTTGGTGACATGTTCTACTGTGAGTAAATCCATGGTCGCTGAGAGTTATTTTTAAGGTTTGTTCGGCGACAAATATAACAACAATTTTTGAATATCAAAAAATATTTATCGTTTTTCGATATACTCGACATTACAACCCGCCCGGCAGGCGAACAAAAAGGCGGCCGAGTGATCCCGGCCGCCGGCATATCGATCGGGGCGGAACCCGCCTACCAGATAACCACGCGCTCCTCCTCGGGCATGAACATCTCCCCGTCGGTCATACTGAACGCATCGTAGAAATCCTGCAGATTACGCAGCGTGGCGTTCACACGCCATTTGCCCAGCGAGTGTACGTCGAGCTTCGTAAGACGTGCGATCTCCTCGTCGCGGATATTCTGCGCCCACAGCGTAGCGTAAGCCAGGTAGAACCGCTGGTCAGCGGTGAATCCGTCGATCGGCGCGGGCTCGGTGCCGTTCAGCGAGTTACGGAATGCCGTATGGGAAACGCGCAGGCCGCCCTGGTCGGCGATGTTCTCGCCCAGGCTGAGGGAGCCGTTGGCCATAATCGCAGGCTGGCCGTCCTTGGCGGGCAGCACCTCGATTGCATCGAACTGCTTTACGAGGATGTCGGTCTTGGCCTTGAACGCAGCAGCGTCCTCCTCCGTCCACCAGTTGTTCATGTTGCCGTCCTTGTCGAAGTTGCGGCCCTGGTCGTCGAACCCGTGGGTCATCTCGTGGCCGATCACCACGCCGATGGCGCCGTAGTTCACGGCGTCGTCAGCCTCGGGGTTGTAGAACGGCGGCTGGAGGATGGCTGCCGGGAAGCAGATCTCGTTGGTCGTCGGGTTGTAGTAGGCGTTCACCGTCTGGGGCGACATGTGCCACTCGTCCTTATCGACAGGCTTGCCGAGCTTCGAAATATTGTCGGCCGTATACCAGAGGCTGGCATTCACGATGTTCTCGAAATAGCTCTTCGAGGGGTCGATCGCCAGCGTCGAATAGTCCTTCCACTTGTCCGGGTAACCGATCTTCACCGTGAAGGCCGCCAGTTTTTCCTGAGCCTTGGCCTTCGTAGCGTCCGACATCCAGTCCAGCGCCGCGATATGCTGCCCGAGCGCCGTCTGCAGGTTCTTCACCAATCCGAGCATACGCTCCTTGTCCTTTGCGGGGAAATATTTGGCTACATACATCTCGCCCACGGCCTCGGAAAGGATGCCGTTGGGCACCGACATGGCACGCTTCCAGCGGGGTTTCATCTCCTGCTGGCCGGCCATCGCCTTGCCGTAGAAATCGAACGAAGCCTGCTGGAAATCGTCGCTCAGGTACGACGCGGCATCGTCCAGGTACTGCGCCGCGAGGTAGTAACGGATATCCTCCAGCGGGGCGTTCTTCATCAGGTCGTTGGCGTTGGCGATCGACGATTTCGTCGTCACGATGATCGTGTCGAAGTCGCCGATGCCCATGGCTTTGTAGTAAGCGGGCCAGTCGATGGCGTCGTAAGTCTTCTCGAACTCGGCCTTCGCCGTGGGGTTGTACTGTGCCGGTATGTCGCGCAGCTCGGTGTTCGACCACGACTTCTCGGCCAGTTTCGTCTCGATGTTCATCACACCGGCCACGGCCTTCTCGATGTCAGCCTCGGGGATGCCTGCAAGACGGAAGAGCTTGCCCAGATACTCCTTGTAGGCCGTCCGGATATTCTCGTTCTCGGGGTCGAGGTAGTAATCGCGGTCGCCCATCGTGAGGCCCGACTGCGAGATATAAAGGGCATTGATATCGCTGTTCATCAAGTCAGCCTGCACACCCACGGAAAAGAAGGGGTTGGCGATCGCCGTGTGGAGTCCGGCAATGGCACCGGTCAGCTGTGCACGGTCGCCGATAGCGAGGATCTCCCCGACGGCGTCCTTCACCGGAGCTGCGCCCTCGGCGTTCAGGCGTACCGAATCGAGCCCCATCTTATAGAGGTCGGAGATCTTCTGCTCGATGCTGCCGGGCTCGGCCTTCATCTTGGTCATCTCCGAGAAAAGCTCGTTGATACGCTTCTCGTTGTTATCACGCAGGATATCGAACGAACCGTAGCGCGAATATTCCGGTTTGAGGGGGTTGTTCTTCTGCCAGCCGCCCGTGGCGTACTCGTAGAAGTCGGCATTCGGGGCTACCGAAAGGTCGAAGTTGGCCAGGTCGATGGCAGGGGTTTTGGAGGTATTCTGACAACTTGCCATACAAGCTATTGTTGCAGCGAAAAGAATGATTTTTTTCATTGTGTTCGGGTATTTAGTGACGACAGGGGTGTCCGACCATGCCGGAACACCCCTTGTCTTTATTTCGGATCTGGATCGGAATGTCGGCTTATTTGCGGATCGCCGCCACACCCGGAAGCACCTTGCCTTCCATGTATTCGAGCAGGGCGCCGCCGCCGGTCGAAACATACGAAACCTTGTCCGCCAGGCCGAACTTGTTGATGCACGCCACCGAATCGCCGCCGCCGATGAGCGAGTAGGCACCCTTCGAGGTAGCCTCGGCGATAGCCTCGGCCACGGCGCGCGAACCGGTTGCGAACTTGTCGATCTCGAACACGCCCACGGGGCCGTTCCAAAGGATCGTCTTGCACTTGAGGATCTCCTCGCGGAACACCTTCTTGCCTTCCTCGGCGATGTCGACGCCTTCCCAGCCGTCGGGAATATTGTTGGCGGGAGCCACATCGGTGTTGGCATCGGCCGAGAATGCGTCGGCGATCAGCGCGTCGGGCGACATCACGACCTTCACACCCTTCTGCTTGGCTTTGGCCAGGATATCGAGTGCCGTCTGGAACTGGTCGGGCTCACAAATCGAATTGCCGACCTTACCGCCCTCCGCAGCCGCGAAGGTATAGGTCATACCGCCGCCCAGGATGAGGACGTCCACCTTCTCCAGGAGATTCTCGATGATGGTGATCTTGGTCGAGACCTTCGAACCGCCCAGGATGGCGCAGAACGGGCGCTGCGGGTTGAGCATAATGCCGTCGATGGCCTTCAGCTCGTTCTCCATCACATAGCCGAACATCTTGTCGTTGGGGAAATAATCGGCGATCAGCGCCGTCGAAGCGTGTGCGCGGTGCGCCGTACCGAACGCATCGTTGATGTAGCAATCGGCATACGAAGCGAGCCGCTTGACGAACTCTTTCTGCGGGCCCTCTTTCAATGCCTTCTTGGCAGCCTTCTTCTCCTCGTCGGTAGCGTCTTCGGCCAGGCCGCGGGGCTTGCCCTCCTCCTCGGCATAGAAACGCAGGTTTTCGAGCAGCATCACCTCGCCGGGCTTGAGGTTTGCAGCCATCTCAGCGGCCTTCTCGCCCATGCAGTCGCCGGCAAACATCACCTTCACGCCCAGGCGTTTCTCGATGGCGGGGACGATCTGCTCCAGCGAGAACTTGGGATCGGGATTCTTCTTGGGACGTCCCAGGTGCGACATCAGGATGACCGAGCCGCCCTTTTCGAGCACCTTCTTGATGGTGGGGATCGCCGCACGGATGCGGGTATCGTCCGTTACCTCGCCCTTCTCGTTGAGGGGCACGTTGAAATCCACGCGGATGATCGCGCGCTTGCCTTTGAAATCGTAATTGTCGATTGCGAACATAGCTCTTTGATTTTGAATTATTTTGTTGAATTGATCTTTCAAATACGCATTACCGGGGCAAATTTATGAAAATAATTTAAAAAAGTGTTATTCCGATAACAGAAAAAAATAATGCGCCCGGCGCCACGGCACGCTAATAGAACGTCCCCTTGGGCGCGAAGATCGCGTACCCGAAATTGAACGTCAGGTACATGTTCTTCCAGTTGCGCAGGTCGTATTTGGTCAGGGCCAGGCTGACCGGGCCGATCGGCGTATGGTAGACCAGCGACGCCTCGGCGATATAGTGCCAGCGCTTATCTTCCACCGGGCCTGACACCCCGGGTACGAAACTGCGTTTCTCGCGGAACATGGCGTAGAAACCCGTGCGCAGGAAGAAGTTGGGCATCAGGTCGAAAGTCGGCATCACGCCGCCCGCCGCGAACCGCTTGCCCCGGAAGTCGGGCATGTAAATCATCTGCGCGTGAGGCACCGGCTCGTAAGCCGGCATCGACATCACCGTGGCCCCCTCGGTCGTGAACTCGGGATGGTTCGTGATCACGCCGTCGACGTTCAGCCCCAGCGAAAACCAGCTGCAGCCCGGCATGTCGAAATACTTGTCCCACGTAAGCCGCGCCCCGACCCACTGGCGGGACGTCCGCGACAGGAACTTTTCGGCATCGAACGGCTCGTATTTATCGCGCCCCGTGACGAAGATGCCCGACAGTTTCAGGTCGGAACCCCGGCGGGGATAGAGGAACTTGTCGAGCGTATTACGCGCCAGCTCGGCCTTGATCCCGAAGAACGAATAGCGCGAATGGTCGGTATCGTCGGCGAAAAGCTCGTCGGAATCGTACCGGTAATTGACATGCCCGCCGTTGGCGCGGATCAGGAAGACGCCGCGGTGGGCGAGGGGCATTCCGGCGGCCACCGAGAAGAAACTTTCGCTGTTCTTGACCTGCCGCGTGTTGTCGATTTTGGTGATGTTGCCGAATGAACCGTGGCGGAAATTCCGCACGGCGAAATTGTAGGAGTAATCCAGGAACACGGGTTTCCACATGTAGAAATCCGTGCGCCCTCCGATCGTACCCCACGTATAGATCGGCCCGAGGTAGAGGTCGGCGCCCAACTGCTGCCCCACACGGCCGATCGTCTGGTAATTGACGCCGATGTAGGCCTGGTTGAAGGCCGTCGAGGAGACGTTGCCGCCGATCGTGATCTTGAAGTTGGGTTTGGTATGGAACTTTGCCCGGAACGAATAGCGCTCCGTCACGGTGTCGTATGTCACGTGCGGGAAATCCATCGTGAAATCGCCGTTCGCAAGCACCGCGTAGAGGTTGTCGCGCAATTCGGAAAAACCCATCGGGCGCTGGCGCCCGGGGGTTCGGCGGTCTACCTTCACGAAGTCGCGGATATAGGCCTCGGGCGCCGAGGAGAGCCCTTCGAGCTTATAGTCGTTGAAGACCAGCGGCGGGCATTTGGCGCGGAACTCCTCGCGCCGCTCGGCATAGCGCCGGGGTGACCAGCGTTCGGAAACCCGCTCCAGGATCTGCGGCATGACGGCCATCGCATCTTCATAACCGGCATCCATCACGGCCACGGCGCTGTCGAAATCGAGCATGTTGACATCCACGGCACGGCGAACCGTGACGCTGCGCCCTTTGGGCAGGTCGTAATCCGTATCGTGCATCGCCAGCATGAAAGCCTGGTCGAGGATGTTGATGTCCTCGCCCGGCGGGGTATTGCCCGCCGTGCAGATACTGCCCACGATCAGGTCAGGACGGAACCCCACGTCGAGCGGACGCCACGGGAAGTTGTCGTAAATACCGCCGTCGTAGAGCAGCATCGAATCGACTTTCATCGGTTTAAACACCAGCGGGATGGACATCGATGAGCGCACGGCTTCGCACAGGTCGCCGTTGCGCATCACCACCGGCTCGCGGGCGTTCATATCGCTCGACACGCAGAGGAAAGGCACCATCAGACGGTCGAAGTCGCCGCCGGCAGCCGCCGAGGCCGGCGCGAACAGCTCCGTAAGCGCCATCTCGATCGGCGTCGAAGAAATCAGGTTCGTCACACGGAAACGCTTGCCCGAATTACCCAGGTTCAGGCGCACGCTGATAAACGACGGGTTGTGGCCGATCTGCTGGTAGTAGGGGGTATAGCGGGGGTCGATACGCCCCGACACCCACTCCTTGACCACGCCCGAAGCAACAATCTCCCGCATCTGGGCAGGGGAGTAGCCCGCGGCATACATGGCCGCGATGATCGAGCCCATCGAGGTGCCCGCCACGTAATCGATCGGCACGCCGTTCTCCTCGAGGGCTTCGAGCACGCCTATATGGTAGAGTCCCTTTGCGCCGCCGCCGCTCATCACGACGCCCACCGAGCGGGGACGTGCAGTCCCGTCGTCGGGGTTCTGCGCCCCGGCGACCGTCGCAGCGAGCAACAGCACCGAGATAAATGAGAGGGTTTTACGCAACATATCTCAATTTTTTTATAACTTTGCACGTTATACTTAACGTAATAAGACGGGTAAAAATACGGAAAAAGCGTAAACAATCAAAATATGACCGACAAAATCAATGAACTTCTCCGACGTGTCGAAGAGTTCAAACCGAAGGCAGCGGCCGAGATCGAGGAGTTCCGCATCAAAGTGCTCGGCAAGAAGGGCGAACTGAACGCCCTGATGGAAGAGTTCAAGACGGTGGCCCCGGAACTCAAGCGCGAAATTGGGCAGCAGCTCAACAAACTCAAGGTCACGGCCCTCGACCGCATAAACGCCCTGCGCGAGCAACTTCAGGACGCAATCGCCGACGACGGCGCTGCGACCGAAGACATGACCCGTCCTGGTTCGGCCGAGCAGTTGGGGTCGCGCCACCCGATCTCGATCGTCAAGAACCAGATCGTCGAGGTCTTCTCGCGGCTGGGCTACACCGTCGCCGACGGGCCCGAGATCGAGGATGACTGGCACGTTTTCTCGGCGCTCAACTTCCCGCCCGAACATCCGGCGCGCGACATGCAGGACACGTTCTTCATCGAAAAGGATCCCGACATCCTGCTGCGCACGCATACCTCGTCGATCCAGGTACGCACCATGGAGCGCCAGAAACCGCCCATCCGTGTCATCTGCCCCGGCCGCGTGTTCCGCAACGAAGCCATTTCGTACCGCGCGCACTGCATCTTCCACCAGATCGAGGGCCTCTACATTGACGAAGGGGTGTCGTTCGCCGACATGAAACAGTCGCTGCTCTACTTCGCCAAGGAGGTTTTCGGCGAGCAGGCCGTCATCCGCATGCGCCCGTCGTATTTCCCCTTCACCGAACCTTCGGCCGAGGTCGACGTATCGTGCAACCTCTGCGGGGGCAAGGGCTGCCCGGTGTGCAAGGGTACCGGCTGGCTCGAAATCATGGGCTGCGGCATGGTAGACCCCAACGTACTCCAGGCAAACGGCATAGACCCCGAAAAATACTCGGGCTTCGCCTTCGGCATGGGTATTGAACGCATCGCAATGCTCAAATACGGCGTGAAAGACCTGCGCCTCTATTTCGAGAACGACGTGCGTTTCCTCCACCAGTTCGACACGGCACTCTAAAACACCGGGCCCATGAAACGTCTGACAGCGATCACGGTACTGTGCGTGCTCTTCCTTTCGGCCTTCGCCGCCGGGAAAGGCCCCGCCGGCGTGCCCGGCTATCCCGATTCGCTGCGCAGCGTATGGCTGTATACCGAAGGCATCAAACAGAATGCCATTGCCCGAGACACCGTCCGGGCGCGGGAATTCTTCGCCGAGGCCATCCGCAACGACTCGACCTTCGCACCGGCCTATTACGAAATGGCCGCCAACGGCATGTATTCCACGCCCGACGAGGCGGTGGATCTGGCACGCACGGCCTTCCGGCTCGACACCGCCAACAAGTGGTACCACCAGTTCCTCGGGCAGGCACTCATCTATGCCCGCCGTTACGACGAGGCGCTGGCCGTCTACCGCCGCCTGCGCAGCGACGAGCCGCAGAACCCCGACAACTACCGGATTCTGGCCGCCCTCTACGAGCAGGCGCAGCAGCCCTTCTCGGCCATCGCCACGCTCGACTCGGCCGAAGTGCGCTTCGGCCGCATCCCGGTGCTGAGCACCATGAAACGGCAGCTGCTGGTCGCTACGCGCCAGATGGACAAGGCCGTCGAAGAGGCCGAGGCCATGGTCGAAGCGGTGCCTTACGAGGCCGAACACCACGTCGTGCTGGCCGACCTCTACGGCATTCTGGGCAAGGATTCGCTGGCCAAGGCCGAATACGACCGGGCATTGCAGATCGACTCGACCGACGTGGGAACGCTCATGTCGCTGGCCGATTTCTACAACGGCCGCCACGATTACCGGGCGGTGCTGGACGTTACGCAGCGGCTTTTCGAGTCGGACAAAATGCCGCTCGACACGAAGATCAAGCGTTTCGGGATCTTCACCTCCGACATGCGTTTCTACCGCGAATATTACCCCCAGCTCAATACGCTGGCCTCGACGCTTGCCGTCCGCTACCCGCAGGACAGGCGCGTCGTGGAACTTTATGCCAAACACCTGATCGCCTCGGGCGAGCTGGAACAGGCGCTCGCGCTCTACAAACTCCACCTCGACGACCAGCCGCCCGTCGAGGAGTATTTCCGTTCGGTGATCGACATCGAGAGCTATCTTCAGCATCCCGATTCGGTGAACCGCTATATCGGGCGCGCCCTGGAGCTCTTTCCCGGACAGGTCGATTTCCACCTCTCGAAAGGGCATACGCTGAATTATTCCAAACAATATCCCCAGGCGATCAAAGCCTACAAACAATCGCTGGGCTATGCCCGGACAGATTCGCTGCGCAGCGTGATCTGGGGATTTATCGGCGACACCTGGCACCAGAAAGCCACCGCCGGCGAACAGGACATCGACGACGATTTCGCCCGGGCTGTCCGAAAAGGTTCGTTCCGGGCGGATATGAAGCAGTGCTACAAAGCCTACGACCACAGCCTGCGCTACGATCCGGATAACGCCATGGTACTCAACAACTACGCCTATTTCCTCTCGCTCGAAGGGCGTGAACTCGAAAAGGCGCTCACGATGTCGAGCCGCGCCATCGCCCTCACGGACAACAACCCCACCTACCTGGACACCCATGCCTGGGTGCTCTTCAAGCTGGGACGCACGGCCGAGGCCAAGAAGGTGATGCAGCAGGCCATCGCCCTCGACGGGCAGGAGAGTGCGGCGCTGCTGGTTCATTACGGGGATATCCTTCATGCCATGGGCGAACAGTTCATGGCCGAAATATACTGGCGCAAGGGACTCGAAAAGGGCTACGACGCCGACCAGATCACCCGCCGCATGGAACAGGGCAAAGCCGAAAAAGAGTGACCGTGATGAAGCCCGCCCGCATACTGACCCTCCTTTTCCTGTTCGCCGCCTTTACCGCTGCGGCGCAGGGGGGCCGCGATGCCATCGAAGAGCAGAAACGGGTCATCGCCGCCCTGGAAAAGAGGATTGCCGACGAGGAACGCGCGATCTCGAAGATACAGGAAGGCCGCGCCGCCACCGAGGAACGGGTTCGCCGCCTGGCGCGCCAGCTCGACTCCCGCAACCAACTGCTCGAAGAGACCGAGAAGCAGGTGCGCCTGCTGCGCAAGGAGATATCCCGTACGGACAGCGTCGCCGGCGATCTCAGCTCGGCCCTGGAACGCAACCGTACGCAGTATGCCGAGATGGTACGCGAGGCCTACCGCAACTATAAGCACAACAATTACCTGACCTACATTTTCTCGTCGCGCGACTTCGCCGACGTCGCGAAAAAGATCACCAACCTGCGCGAGGTGGCTTCGATGCGCGAACGCAAACTGCACGACATCGCCGCACTTTCGGAACAGGTCGCCCGCGAGAAGGAGCTGCTCGACCGTCGCAAACGCTCGTTGGATTCGGTGACGCAGAACCTCACCGCCCAGAAACAGAAGCTCCAGCGCGATTCGCGCAACGCCCGGGCCAATATCCGCCAAATGTCGCAGAAGGAGAAACAGGCCCTGCAACGCAAACTGTCGCAGGAACAGCAACTCGACGTGGCCATCAGCGAGCTGCGCAAACTCACCAAAGGCAATACCGAGGGTGCGTCGTTCTCGACCAAGACCACGGGGCTGAGGCTTCCCGTCACGGCCGGTTCGGTAAAACGCTACAAGGAAAACATGGCCGAGATCGCCGGCCCCAAGGGTGCGCACGTCATTTCGATCTACGACGGAAAGGTCGTCGAAATCAAGCGCAACCGCATCACCAACAAATACGACGTTTTCGTGGCTCACGGCGAATATATAACCTCCTATGCCAACATGGGGTCGATCTGCGTCGAAAAAGGCCAGAAAGTGGCAAGAAACGAACAGTTGGGCACCATCGGCTCGTCGGTCAACATCATGACGATGGAAACCGAGTACAAACTGGTATTCGGCATCTACCCGCCGAACCCCGGCGAGAAGCTCCGCGCCGAAAACTGTTTCAAACGGTAAACCCCGGCGATAAACACCGAACCGGGAACCCTTCCGAACGATAAACACCGACAATAAATACCGGATCGGGAATCCTTCCGAACGGTAACCCCGGACACGCCACGCCGAAAAACCGTTTCGGGCGAAGGATAAATCCCATCAAATATTTTTGGCAACGGCGGGCAAAAATCCCGCTCTAAACCTGGCCACCTCTCCCGTCGACCTTTTCCGGATCAAAAAAACCTTTTCCGCAGCCCTGTATCTGGCCAGAACGGAATACAACAGCGGGATCCCGCAAAAACAGGATCCCGCTTATCGGTTTTTCCGGAAAGTCTTCAGACCTCCGGCGAATCGAGGATAATCACCGGGTCGCCTATGTTGGCGGGGATTTCGACCCAAAACCAGTTCAGGTCGCCCGGTTTATCGGCCGCATCCACGCCCACGACATAGTAGAAGAGCTTGTCCCCTGCCTTGAACCCGGCGCCGTTGTTATTGAACTTGTGCTCGGCCGTGTCCATATAAACGCCCGGCACACCGTCCTCGTAATCCATCAGGATATAACCGATCAGCGTCTTTTCGTCATCATACCCTTCGCCGATGACATTCACCGTCTCGGTACTCGAATAAAAATGCGCACACTTGACATTGGCTTTGTTGGTGACACGCAACGTCCCCTTTCCGCCGACCGTCTCATAGGAGAATTCGACATCGACCCACGGCGACGTCACGACGACCGGCTCGTCGGCTGTCGTCGTCGAAGCCTTTGCCGGATCCGAATCGGTATATCCGGGGGCGTCTCCGGCCAGCGCAACGACTTCGAGCGTATATTCCGTAGCGGGTTTTAGCCCCGAAAAAGAGACTTCCACGGCATCATACGAAGCGATCTCAGCCACGACGACCTCCTGTCCACCTTCAGTCGTCAGCAATTTATAACCGAAAGCCGCAGCATGCTCCACGGCCGTCCACGAGGCCGCGAACGACGTGGGTTTGACGTCCTTGAAGACAATCCCGGGCGAAGCGAGTTTCACAGGCTGCGGATCGGGTTCGGATCCTTTGTCGTCATCACATCCCGAAAACAACGCCACGGCAAAAAAAGCCGCAAGCGCGGTAAGCATTTTGAAGATTTTCATTTTGAGAGATTTTTGGGTTAATACTTCGTGACGAGGCAAATATAACGGTTTTTCCGTATCGTTATTCGCCCCGATATATCAATAAGAAATTGTATATCAGAACAATATGAAACAAAAAACCAGGACATGGGGCAATGTATCCCCGGGTCGGAAATAAAAGTTACGATCCGTAACTAAAACCGCTCCCTTTCTGAAAAAATATTTTTTTTAATTTTCCGGAATTTCCCTGCGGGGAAGGCAGATGCAGCTTCGGAATGCCACCCGGACACGGACAACGAGAAAAAGCCCGCCGGGACGTTTTCATCTGTATTATTTTTGTACTTTTGCAAAGATTTACAGACTGATTACGGCCTCGGGCCGTCCTTCAAACATGGCAATACGATACTATAACGACGATTGTACCTTCCGGCTGCCGCAGAAACGCCTGACGGCGGCATGGCTGCGCGAAGTGGCCGAAGCGGAAGGGTATGCGCTGGGCGATGTGAGCTACATTTTTTGCTCGGCGCAACGGCTCCTGGAGATGAACCGCCAGTGGCTCGGGCACGACTATTTCACCGACGTCATTACGTTCGATTACAGCGACCGCAAAGGCGAACGCATCGTTTCGGGCGACATTTTCATCGACGTCGAGACCGTAGCCGACAATGCCCGGCAATACGGCTGCACGACGCTCCAGGAAATGCGCAGAGTCATCGTACACGGCGTGCTGCACCTCTGCGGGCAGGGTGACAAGACGCCCCGCACCAATGCGCAGATGCACCGCAAGGAGGATAAATACCTCAAATTCTGGGAGACGGCACAATGACACTCGAATACGATATAATCGTCATCGGCGGCGGACATGCCGGCTGCGAAGCGGCCTCGGCCGCCGCACGCCTGGGGTCGCGCACGCTGCTGCTCACCATGGACATGGCCAAGATGGCTTCCATGTCGTGCAACCCGGCCGTCGGGGGAGTAGCCAAAGGACAGATAGTCAGAGAAATAGATGCTTTGGGAGGACAGATGGGACGCATTACCGACCTCACCGCGATCCAGTTTCGGATGCTCAACCGTTCGAAGGGCGCAGCCATGTGGAGCCCCCGTGCGCAATGCGACAAAACCCGTTTCTCGGAGGAGTGGCGCCATACGCTCGAAAACACGCTGAACCTTTACATCTGGCAGGACGCCGCCACCGAACTGCTGTTCGACACCTCTGCACCTAAACCACGCGTGACGGGCGTACGGACACGCATGGGCATCGAATTCGCTTGTAAAGCCGTCATACTTACCGCCGGCACGTTCCTCGACGGGCTGATGCACTGCGGCACATCGCACGCCGAGGGCGGTAGGGCAGGGGACGCCGCTTCGCACGGGATCACGGAATCCCTGCGCGCAATCGGATTCGAAACCGGGCGTATGAAAACCGGGACACCCGCACGCCTCGATGCCCGCACGATCGACTTCGAAATACTCGAACCGCAATACGGAGACGAAAACCCGGCCAAATTCTCCTTTTCACCTGACACACAACCGGTTAAAAACCAACTCCCTTGTTTTTTGGTCTACACGTCGGCCGAGGTGCACGACATCCTGCGCACAGGGTTCGACCGCTCGCCGCTGTTCAACGGGACGATAACGGGAATCGGGCCGCGCTACTGCCCGAGCATCGAAGACAAACTGCGTACATTCGCCGACAAAGACCAGCACCAGCTCTTCCTCGAACCCGAAGGACGCAGCACCAACGAATACTACCTCAACGGCTTTTCTTCGTCGCTGCCCTGGGAAATACAGTTGGAAGCACTGCATAAAATCCGGGGATTCGAAGACCTGCACATCTATCGCCCGGGCTATGCCATCGAATACGACTATTTCCCACCCACGCAACTGCACCATTCGCTCGAAACAAAACTCGTTTCCGCCCTTTATTTCGCCGGGCAGGTCAACGGGACGACCGGATACGAAGAGGCCGCAGCCCAGGGGTTGATGGCAGGGATCAATGCACACCGGATGCTGAAAGGGGAGGAGGCCGTCGTATTGCAGCGCGACGAAGCCTATATAGGAGTGTTGATAGACGACCTTGTGACCAAAGGGGTGGACGAGCCCTACCGCATGTTCACCTCGCGTGCAGAATACCGCATCCTGCTCCGGCAGGACAATGCGGACATCCGGCTTACTCCTATCGGATATAAAATCGGGCTTATTACCCAAAAAAGATATGACTATTTCGTCAAAAAAAATACGCTCGTAGAATCGCTTATTTCTTTCACTCGCCAACAGAGCATCAAAGCAGCCGAAATTAACGACTATTTAAAAGCAATAAATTCCGAACCTTTATCACAGGGAAGGAAGCTTTACGACATACTAATGCGGAATAATGTTTCGTTCGATTCGCTGCAAGCCGTCCTGCCGAAGCTCCGAAAATTCATCGAAACGAACCGGATGGAGGAAGAGGTGATCGAAGAGGCAGAAATTCAAATCAAATATAAAGGGTATATTGAGCGCGAAAAATTTATTGCAGAAAAGCTACATCGGCTCGAAAACATACGGATTCCCGCGGATTTCGACTTTCACTCGATGAATTCCCTGACTATCGAGGCCCGGCAAAAACTATCCCGAATTCGGCCTGAAAACATCGGGCAAGCCTCTCGCATACCCGGAGTTTCACCCGCAGACGTAAATGTTCTCTTGGTAAAATTCGGAAGATAGGGTAGTGTTCCACGTGGAACTATCAACCCACAAACACCTTTCAAAATAATTAAACCACGAGAGTCTACAAATGTAATCATCTCAATTTTCTTCCCAAACAACCACCAAAGAAGACATGTTCCACGTGGAACATATATACAAAACCCTTAAACACAAACGAAACAAAAAGAGGCCGCTGTATAGCGGCCTCTTAACAATATATTCGTATTCTACAAAACAATCGTACACCAATTGTATTTATCCTCAGCTCGTCCGTACTGAATATCCTGCAATCGGGTATATAATTCCAGAGAAATCTTACCAACCTTATCACCATAAGAATAGGTTTTCTCCGTCTGCATGTCATAGATAGTGCCGATAGGAGAGATCACGGCAGCCGTTCCGCAGCCTCCGCACTCCTCGAAAGAGGCAAGTTCTTCGACCGGAATTTTTCGGTCTTCTACCTCAAGCCCCATATCGCGGGCCAGCTGGCGGAGGCTCATATTGGTGATCGACGGAAGCACCGAAGGGGATTTCGGAGTGATATATTTGCCATCCTTGATGCCGAAGAAATTGCATGCACCGCACTCTTCGATGTATTTATGCTCCGCAGCGTCGAGATACATGATATTCGAATAGCCCATTTTATGTCCTTTTTCACCCGACAAAAGGCTAGCCGCATAATTTCCGCCGACTTTCACATCGCCTGTTCCACGTGGAGCAGCACGATCCTGCTCTCGGTCAATGGCAACCAGGATCGGCTTGATTCCCTCCTTGAAATAAGCACCCACAGGTGAACAGTAGACAATCAGCAAAGCATCCTTTGCAGGTTTGACCCCCAGGCCGGCCGTCGTTCCGAACATCACCGGACGCAGATAGAGCGAGGCCCCTGTTCCGTAGGGGGGAATATAAGCTTCATTCCGCCGAACGACCTCGACGCAGGCATTAACGACCATTTCGACGGTCGGCAGCGGAAGGCAAAGACGTTCGGCCGAAGACCGGAGGCGGCGGGCATTGTCCTCGACACGGAACAGGCGGACTTTCCCATCGACTCCACGAAAGGCCTTGAGACCCTCGAAAAGTTCGATGCCATAATGCAGGCACGAAGCCGACATGTGCATCTTGATGTACTCTTCGCTCGTAACCTCCATATCACTCCATTTACCATCCGTAAAATAATAACGGACGTTGACGTCGGTCTTGTGATAGTCGAACCCCAAGGCGCTCCAATCTATATTTTCCATTATAGTAAAATTTAAAGGTTTTTCTAAATTATCCCCACAGCAAAGTAAACCGGGCAAAAACAAACCTTGAACCGATCCTTTCCTCGCATTATCCTACGATAGCACCATTATTCGTATTTCCGTCGGGGCCCAGCAGCAGCAGTTTCCCCGAAGCATCTTCAGCCATCAGGATCATACCCTGCGACAAGATCCCTTTCAGTTCACGGGGAGCAAGGTTCACAAGAACCAGCACCCTGCGCCCTATCAGCTCTTCGGGCGTAAAATATTCCGCTATTCCCGAAACGATCGTCCGCTGGTCGATCCCCGTGTCCACCGTCAATTTAAGCAATTTCTTCGTCTTGGCGACCTTTTCCGCCGCAAGGATCGTAGAAACCCGGATATCCATTTTCTGGAAATCGTCGAATTGTATCGTATCTTTCTGAGGTTCAATATTTTGCAAATTTTCAGCAGCCAGGTTAGCCTCTTTCGTCGCCGCAAGCTTGTCCAACTGGCGCTGGATTACGTCGTCCTCGATCTTCTCGAAGAGCAACGACGCCTCGCCGATCTTATGCCCGGCAGCGATCAGATCCATAGCCCCGAGGCGCTCCCATCCGAATTTCTCCACGGCGAGCATCTTCAGGATCTTCGACGCCGAGAAAGGCATGAAAGGCTCGATGGCAATCGCCGTATTGGCCGTAATCTGCAACGCAATGTTGAGAATCGTTTTCACGCGCCCGGAATCGGTCTTGATGACTTTCCACGGCTCGGTGTCCGCCAGATACTTGTTGCCGATACGCGCAATGTTCATGGCATCCTTCAGGGCTTCGCGGAAACGGTAGTTCTCGATATTGGCCTCGAGCGAACCCTTCACGGCAGCTACCTCCGCAACTGTCTGACGGTCATAATCATTCATCTCTCCGCAGGCAGGAACCTCGCCGCCGTAATATTTCTGCGTAAGCACCAGCGCACGGTTGACGAAATTTCCCAGCACAGCAACCAGCTCGTTGTTGTTGCGGGCCTGGAAATCCTTCCATGTAAAGTCGTTATCCTTGGTTTCGGGGGCATTGGCACACAGCACATAGCGCAATACGTCCTCCTTTCCGGGGAACTCCTCCAGGTATTCATGCAGCCATACCGCCCAGTTGCGTGAGGTCGAAATCTTATCGCCCTCGAGATTCAGGAACTCGTTGGCCGGCACGTTCTCGGGCAATATATAACCCCCGTGCGCCTTGAGCATCGAGGGGAAGACGATGCAGTGGAACACGATATTGTCCTTGCCGATGAAATGCACCATCTTGGTGTCTTCCGACTTCCAGTACTTTTCCCAATCGGGGGTAAGGTCTTTCGTGGCGGATATGTAACCGATCGGAGCGTCGAACCACACATAGAGCACCTTCCCTTCAGCACCCTTCACGGGCACGGGGATGCCCCAGTCGAGGTCACGGCTCACGGCACGGGGCTGCAATCCGCCGTCGAGCCAGCTCTTGCACTGTCCGTAAACATTCGTCTTCCACTCCTTATGCCCATCGAGTATCCACTCGCGGAGGAAGCCTTCGTATTGATCCAGCGGGAGATACCAGTGCTTCGTCTCCCTTTTGACCGGAACCGAACCCGACACGGCGCTATGCGGGTCGATCAGCTCGTCGGGCGAGAGGGTAGACCCGCATTTCTCGCACTGGTCGCCGTAGGCACGCTCGTTCCCGCATTTGGGACAAGTGCCGACGATATAACGGTCGGCAAGGAACGTCTGCGCCTCCTCGTCGTAATACTGCATGGAGGTTTTCTCGATGAATTTCCCTTCGTCGTAGAGTTTGCGGAAAAATTCCGATGCGGTCGCGGCATGGGTCGCCGACGATGTCCGCGAATAGATATCGAACGACATTCCCAACCCCTCGAACGACTTTTTGATCAGGTTATGGTAACGATCCACGATCTGCTGCGGGGTCACACCCTCCTTGCGGGCCTTGATGGTGATGGGTACGCCGTGCTCGTCCGATCCGCAGACCGAAATCACGTCGCAGCCCTTCAGCCGCAGGTAACGCGTGTAAATATCCGAAGGTATATAAACTCCCGCCAGATGGCCGATATGCACCGGGCCGTTGGCATAGGGGAGAGCCGATGTAACGAGGTAACGCTTGAACTCTTTTGCCATATTAAGATATACAGTATTACTAATTTCTGTCAAAATTAGTAATTTTTAGGGAAAGAAAAAGCAAAGCCCCATTATTTGTTTACAAACTACAAGAGCGCCCCGCCATAAGAAAACAAAACGGAAACCGCGCGAATGAATCGGCCCGCATTAAGCAGCGGGTAAAAATATGCCCCGGCGTAGTCCGGGGCATATTTCCTAATTATCGGCGGTCGGAATCGCTATTCGAACACCAGCTCGTCGAGCAGCCATCCTGCGCCCGCGTATTTGTCGATGATGAACAGCACGTAGCGGATATCGACCGATATCGTACGCTGCAGATCGGGCTCGAAAGCTACATCTCCCGACATGGCTTCCCAGTTGCCGTCGAAAGCCAGCCCGAGCAGTGCACCCCTGGCATTCATCACGGGCGAACCCGAATTGCCGCCCGTAATATCGCAGTCGGCAAGGAACGCCACCGGAAGTTCGCCTCCGGCATTGGCATAACGGCCGAAATCGCGCGCCGCATAAAGTTCCTTGAGTTTTTCGGGCACGGTAAACTCCGTGGGGTTCTGCGGATTTTCCTTCTCCATTACGCCCTTGAGCGTCGTATAGTAGTTGTATTCGATGCCGTCGGCAGGCGAATAGGGCAGCACGCGGCCATAGGTCAGGCGCAGCGTGAAGTTGGCATCCGAAGCCCACGCCTTTTTCGGGTTTTGGAGCATCAGCCCCGCCACGTATTTACGGCTTCCCTCGTAATATTTCTCCACGATCGGCTTGCGTGCCTGAGAAAGCGCATTATACTTCTCCCACACCGATTTCACAAACGGGGCAATGGGGTCGGCGGCATATTTATCGGCAGAAAACGAACCGATCAGCTCATCGACCTTTTCCTGCGATGTAAAGAGCGAATTATCGAAAATATAATCCACATAGGCATCCGTATCGCCGTTGAATTCCTTATCCACAATCTCCGTATAGAACGACGGCAGGTCGGTCATGTGCTCGCGGGCGATCTTCAGCATGCGCTTGGCCACCTTCCGGTCGGTCGGGGCGTTGTAATCCTTATACCAACCGGCCATCGCCTTTCGGGCCTCTTCGGGATCCTTTATCTCCGTCCGCCCGTCGAACATTTTTGCGGGGGTCAGTATTTCGACCGCACGCAGGAAAGCCTCTTCCAGATACTGGCGGTTATCGTCGATGCCGGCCAGCCCCTCGATCGCTTCTCGGATTTTCGGCAGCGCGTCGATATACCCTTCCTCGGGCAGCGTATTCTTCTCGGCCCACGCCTGGAAGGCAGCTTCCTGCTGCTGCTTGCGCTCCTTAACACCCAGTTTGAGGATGCCGCGAGACTTGCCGATCGAATTCTTCCAGTAGTTCGACGACGTGGCGTATTTCGAAGCATACTGGATACGTACCTTGTCGCTGGCAGCCATGTCCTCCTTCAGGATCGCCTGGCGCTCGCCGCGGATAAAGATCCGGTTGGGATTCGAAACGTTCAGCATGTCGTCGATCTCATACGAAGTCATATAACGCTGCGTGGAACCCGGGAACCCCATGATCATGGCGAAATCCCCCTCCTTGTAACCGTCGAGCGAAATCTTGAGGAACTTCTCGGCCTTGTAAGGACGGTTTTCGGGCGAATAATCCGCCGGCCTGTTATCCTGTCCGGCATAGACGCGAAACACCGAGAAATCGCCTGTATGGCGCGGCCACATCCAATTGTCGGTATCTCCGCCGAACTTGCCGATCGACGTAGGGGGCGTTCCCACCAGGCGCACGTCGGTATAGACCTCGATCACGAAGGCAAAATACTGGTTCCCTTCGAAGAAGGGCTTGACCTCGACCACCATGCCGGGGTTGGCCTCCTGCAGCGAAGCGGTCAGGCTGGCGATATTCTCCGAGGTGATCCGTTCGTACTCCTGCTGCCCGGCCGTGGAAGGCACGTTGCCCAGAATATCCGCAGTCACGTCGCTGATCGAACGGATGAAACGCACCTTGAGCCCCGGGGCAGGAATCTCCTCCTGGCGCGACATGGCCCAAAAGCCGTTCTTCAGGTAGTCGTGTTCGACCGACGACAGGGATTGTATCGACCCGTAGCCGCAGTGGTGGTTGGTGAACAGCAGGCCGTCGGGCGAAACGATCTCGCCCGTGCAGCCGCCGCCGAAAATGACGATCGCATCCTTGAGCGAAGATTTATTGATGCTGTAAATATCCTCGGCCGAAAGTTTGCATCCGCGCGCCTTCATGTCCCGGATATTCATTTTCTGCAGATAAGGCAGCATCCACATGCCTTCGTCGGCCACAGCAGTCAGCGACACGCAAGCCGCTGCAATCAGTAAAAACAGTTTCTTCATATATATAAACGATTATTTGATGTTGATCATGTTCAGGATCGAACGCTCGGCCTTGCGGCGCACCTCTTCGTCGAGCACGATCTCCGGGGCCTCCCGCTCGAGGCATTCGCAGATGTTTTCCAGCGTCACCATCTTCATGTACTTGCAGTTGTTGCAGCCGCATGTCTCGTCGTCCGGGGGCGCCGGGATAAAGGTCTTGTCCGGATAGCGCCTCTTCATCTCGGCGAGGATGCCCGATTCGGTGACGACGATGAACTCATCGGCCCCGCTGCGGCCGCAATAGTCGAGGATCGCAGCCGTCGACCCCACGAAATCGGCCACCTCGATGATATAGGCCCGGCATTCGGGATGCACGACGACCCGGGCTGCGGGGTGCTCCTTTTTGAGCCGGAGCAGTTTTTCGAGCGAAAACTCCTCGTGAACATGGCACGCCCCGTCCCAGATCACCATATTCTCGCGGCCGGTCAGCTTCCTGATGTAAGCGCCCAGGTTGCGGTCGGGCGCGAAGATGACGGGGCGGTCGGCCGGGATCGACTCCACGACTTTCAGAGCATTCGACGAAGTGCAGCAGATATCGGTCAGCGCCTTGACCCCGACGGTCGTGTTGACATACGAAACCACCGTATGCCCCGGGTACCTGGCCTTGAAGGCCGCAAAGTCGCGGGCGTCGCACGATTCGGCCAGCGAGCACCCCGCCTCGGGACAAGGTATGAGCACCTTTTTGCCGGGGCATAGCACCTTGGCGGTCTCGGCCATGAAATGCACGCCGGCGAACAGGATGATTTCCGCATCGACCGACTGCGCCCTGACCGACAGCGCGAGCGAATCGCCCAGGAAGTCGGCCACCTCCTGTACTTCGGGCAGCGTATAGTAATGGGCCAGTATGACGGCATGTTTCTCGCGTTTCAGTTCCTCGATCCGATTTCGGATTTGCGCGGAGTTATCAACCTTCATTTTTTATTTTTACTTTTTAATTTAAATTTAATAAGAAATAAGAATAGAAATAATAGCTGTTGATACTGTTCACAAGTTTCCCTGGAAAATATCTTTCAACATTTTATTCCCATGCTTTTACCTATTCTTCGTTACAACCGGTTCGTATTCAAAGATATGAAATTATAATCAACAATTGTCAAAAACCGTTGTCAACATTTCGACAGCCGTTTGTTGTGAACAATCTGTTCCGTTTTCCGGGGTTCGGGGCTGACTATAATTTCCCATAACTTTTTTTGGTTTCCGGAAAATCTTGTATATGCCCGCCCTTTCCGGAATTTGCAACTCTTCCGACCGGAAAGTTATCATTAGTTATCGCCGTTTATCAACACGTTTCCTAACACGATTTCATCACCTTTTCGACAATCTTTTCCGCGATTCCGCGGTACCATTTTTCGACGCGCGGATCTATTCCCGCAGCAGGCCTCCCTTCGTCGGATCCTTCCATGATCGACTGTACGATAGGTATTTCCCCCAGGAAATCCACGCCGTGCCCTTCGGCCAACCGGCGTGCGCCGCCTTTGCCGAAGAGGTAGTAGCGGTTTTCGGGCAGTTCCTCGGGGGTGAACCAGGCCATGTTTTCGATGATTCCCGCCACGGGGATGTTGACGTTTTCGTTGCGGAACATCTCCACGCCGCGCACGACGTCGGCTACGGCGACCTGCTGGGGCGTCGAGACGATCACCGCGGAATCGATCTTCAGCTCCCCGATGATCGAGAGGTGTACGTCGCCCGTTCCGGGGGGCAGGTCGGCCAGCAGGAAGTCGAGCGTCCCCCATTTGGTCTGGTGGATCATCTGTTTCAGGGCGCTGACGGCCATGGCGCCGCGCCACAGCAGGGCGTCGGTAGGTTTGATGAAGAACCCGATCGACATCAGCCGGATATCCATCGACTCGGCAGGGACGATGTGGTCTGCGCCCTCTTCCTGCACGGCGTCGGGCAGGTAGCCTTCCACTCCGAACATCTTGGGCTGCGAAGGCCCGTATATGTCGGCGTCGAGGATGCCTACGCGGAATCCCATGTTTCGCAGGGCGACCGCGAGGTTGGCCGTGACGGTCGATTTGCCTACCCCGCCCTTTCCCGATGCGACGGCAATGACCTTGGCGATGCCGCCCGTGGTCGTCTTCAGCTTGGGTTCGGGGCGCGGGGCAGCGCCGCCCTCCTTGATGACTACCAGTACCGTTTCCCCGGGGAATTCGCGTTTGAGCAGTTCCTCGGCCTGGTTTTTGATTTTCACTGCGAACGGGTCGCGGGCCTTGGCGAAGCGGAGTACGACGGTGATTTTTCCGGCCGCCGAGGCGATATGCTCGATAAAACCGCTGCTGACGATATCCTGCCCCGTTTCGGGATGAACGAGCGACGCGAGCAGATGTCTGATTTTTTCTTCCATATTTGTGTAGTGACTTTCCTTGCAAAGATAACGTATATTTTACAGAATAAATATAGGTTACCCTTCTTTTTTATCGAAAAACGATAAATTTTATTTGTTTTTCATATAATTTCTGTATATTTGCGAAAGAAAACCGGAATCGGAACAAAATTAGGACAAACAAAAAATAACTTCGTTATGAATTTTATCAAAACTTTCCTGGCTGCCATCCTCGCGTTTGTCGTGGGGTCGGTACTGGTAGTCTTCCTTTGGATTTTCATCCTGCTCGGCATTGCCGGTTCGATGGAGAAAAGCGTGGCCGTACACCCCGAGTCGATCCTCAAGCTCGACTTTTCGGAGGTGTTGACCGATGCCCCGTCGAGCGATCCTTTCGCCGGCTTCGATTTCGCGACGCTCCAGTCCACGCGTATGCTTCCGCTGATGAAGGCGCTGCGTGCGCTTGAGGCGGCGAAGGACGATCCGCGGATCAAGGGTATTTACCTGCGTATGAACGGCAACGGCGGAGTGGCGGGTTCAGCCCTGCTCGAAGAGCTGCGCGAGGCAATCGTCGATTTCAAGCAGAGCGGCAAGTTCGTCGTCGCCTATAACGAAACCTACTCGCAGGGGCAGTATTACCTCGCTTCGGCGGCCGACAAGATTTACATGCAGCCCGAAGGAGGGATGGACTGGTCGGGCCTTTCGTTCAATTTGGCGTTCTACAAGGGGTTGCTCGACAAGCTCGACGTCAAGGCCGAGGTTTTCCGCCCCACGGCCTGCAAGTACAAGAGCGCCGTCGAGCCCTATATACTTCCCAAAATGTCGGACGCTAACCGCGAACAGATGCAGGAACTGGTCAATTCGATGTGGAATACCATCGCCGGTTCGGTGGCCGAGGCACGCGGCATCGACCTGGAAACCCTGAACCGAATCACCGACAAACTGGAGGTCTCGCTGCCCGAGGATGCCCTCGAACACGGGTTCGTGGATAGCCTGCTCTACGAAGATCAGATGAACGACGTCTTTGCCGAGCTGGGCGTGAAGTCCGATTCCGACGGCCAATACAATTTCGTCACCCTGGGCGAATATGCGTTGCAGGTCAGTGCCGACCTCAAGAATATTTCGGCCGACCAGGTTGCTATCGTATACGCCGACGGTGCGATCGTCGACGGCGAGGGCTTCGGCCGCGAGATTTACGGCAATACGCTGGCTGCGACGCTGGCCGGCGTGCGTGCCGACGAAAAGGTCAAAGCCGTGGTGCTGCGCGTGAATTCCCCGGGCGGCAGCGCATTGGCTTCGGATGTCATCTGGCGCGAAATGGAACTGCTCAAGGCCGAGAAACCCGTCATCGTCTCGATGGGTTCCTATGCGGCCAGCGGCGGATACTATATCTCGTGCCCGGCCGATGTCATTGTGGCCGACAAACTGACCCTGACGGGTTCCATCGGCGTCTTCGGCATGTACCTCAATACCATCGACGCCCTGAAGAACAAACTAGGCATCACGTTCGACGCCGTGAAGAGCAACACCTCGGCAGGCATGGGCATGACCTCGCCTCTGACGCCTGCCGAAAGGGCTTCGATCATGCGCGGCGTGGATAAGGTGTACACAACGTTCACGAACCTCGTGGCGCAGGGGCGCAACCTGCCTGTCGAGAAGGTGCTCGACATCGCCGGCGGCCGTGTCTGGTCGGGCGACAATGCCCTCGGCATCGGCCTGATCGACACGTACGGAGGCCTGAAGACGGCCATCGCCATCGCTGCGGACAAAGCCGGGTTGGGTGACAATTTCCGGGTGACGGAGGTGATCGAGCAACCGACGGGTTTCGCGGCGTTCATCTCGTCGCTCAACGTCGGCATCCGCGAAGCCATGACCCGTTCGGAACTGGGAGTCATGATGAAGGAATACAAACAGGTGCAGGAGGCGACTTCGCAGCAGGGGATCGTCATGTACTATCCCTTCAAACTCGAACTGCGCTAATCCCCGCCGGATGTCGGAACGATAAAAAGCGGCCTCTGCGGAGGTCGCTTTTTCTGTTTGCAGGGCGGGACGGACTGTGTGTCCAAAAACACGTCAATCGTGCCGGAAAAGGTGTGTATCAGCCTTTGGCAGGGACTTTGGCTGCCGCCCCCTCCCCACCGGATCCTGCCCGCAGCGCATTTCATCCAGCTTGCGGCCTATCTCCTCGACCTGTTTCGCGTCGGGCGAAATGACCGTCGACCCGAACTTACGCCGGTAGTCACCCGGCGGGGAGCCGATGCGTTCGCGGAAGGCGCGGTTGAAATTCGAGATGTTGTAGAACCCGCAGCGCATACCGATCTCGGCGATCGGGTCGTCGGTCTCGACGATCATCTGCGCGGCGCGCACGATGCGGAAGCCGTTGAGGTAGTTCCACAGGTTCTGGTGGGTGTACTTTTTGAAAAAACGGCAGACCGAAGTCGCGGACATGCCTACTTCTTCACCGATGTCTTCGAGCGAAATCTTACGCTGGTAATTGTTCTCCACGAACTGTACGATCCTGTTGATCCGGGCATTGCCGTCGGGTTGCATTTCGTAGTACGGGGCACCTATCGGCCCCGTTTCGTCCGGCCCAGCCGTGGCCAAATCGTTGAGTATGTTCAGGAAAAGCGACGCCGATGCGAATCCCCGCAGCCCGGGCAGTTGCAGTAACCTGTCGCGGACGCGGTCTACGACGCTTTCGGCGAACCAGAGCCCGGCGACCGGCTGGCTCAGCATTTTCCGGATGGGGAGCATGGATTCCGTTTCGAATATCTGCCAGTTGGGCATATCGCGGCTGAACTGTACGGCGACGGCCTCGCAATTGGTCTCCGCAAAGGCTTCGTCGCGTTTGTAACAGTGCGGTACGCGCGGGAAAATGATGATCAGGTCTTTTTCCGTGAAATTGTCGACCGATTGTCCGGTGACACGTGTACCCTTCACGTTCAGGGTCAGGCTGAGCATGTAATCCTCGTGGAAATGAAGGGGCGGATCGGTCTGTTTGTCAAACCAATACTGTGTGATGAACAGATCGTTGCCTGGCAACGGAGTGAGATCATTCAGGACACGTTTCATCGGATAATGAGGCTTATTGTAACAAATATACGAAATAATTAAGGACAAATCAAAACCGGGGCGGGTTTTGTGGGAAGGATACGCGGCCGGGGTTTCCCGCACCTCCGTTTTCCGATCCGGGACGGGGCGTAAAGGCATCCCGCAGGTGAAAAGTGCGGAAAACCTTTTCTCCTTTCGCATTTAATGAATATCTTTGCGGATATGGCAGTGATCAGATTGACAAAGGAGTTTTCGTTCGAGGCCGCGCATGCCCTCGACGGGTACGACGGGCCGTGCCGTGAGATTCACGGGCATTCCTATCGGTTGTTCGTGACCGTGAAAGGGTGCCCTGCGGAGGACGACACGAACCCCAAGTGTGGGATGGTGATGGACTTCGGTGTCCTGAAAGGCATTGTCAACGAGGAGGTCGTCTCCCGTTTCGACCATGCGCTCGTACTGCGGGCGACACGCCGCGACGCTCCCCTGCGGGCGGTGCTGGCCGAACGTTTCGGCAACATCGTCACGGTGGATTACCAGCCGACGTGCGAAAATATGCTCGGCGATTTCGCGGCACGTATCGCACGCCGCCTGCCTCGGGGAGTGGAGCTGCATTCGCTCCGCCTGCATGAGACCGCAACCTCATTCGCCGAGTGGTTCGCCGAGGACAACCGCTGATTTCCGCCCGGCGGTTCCGCCGGAACGACATACCCCGCCATTTTTACCGGACAGCATCCGGTGCGCAAGGGATAGGCGCACGGCAAATACCGAAAGGGAATTATTATTGACGCAACATTGAATATATGAAAAAACTGTTTCTCGTCGACGCCTATGCGTTGATCTTCAAGTATTACTATGCCTTTCTAGGTCGTCCCATGCGCAACCGGGCCGGTATGAATACCTCCGTGGTATTCGGCTTCGTAAAGTTCCTGCGCGACATCCAGAAGCGTGAGCGGCCCGACCTGCTGGGCGTGGCGTTCGACCCCAAGGGAGGCAGCTTCCGCCGGGAGATATTTCCCGAGTACAAGGCCAACCGCGCCGAGACGCCCGAGGACATCCTCCTCTCCGTCCCCTATGTCAAACGGGTGCTGGAAGCCATGTGCATCCCGATCCTCGAAGTCGAGGGTTACGAGGCAGACGACGTGATCGGCACGCTGTCGCAAAAAGGCGTCGAGGCGGGTTACGAGGTCTTCATGGTCACGCCCGACAAGGACTACGGCCAGCTGGTACGTGACAATTGCAAGATTTACAAGCAAAAGGGCGCCGAGGGCAGCATCGAGATCGTCGACCGGGAGGCGATCCGCGGGAAATACGGCATCGACGACCCCAGCCTCGTGCGCGACATCCTCGCACTGTGGGGCGATGCTTCGGACAATATCCCGGGCGTGCCGGGGATCGGCGAGAAGAGCGCCTGCAAACTCGTGCAGGAGTGGGGGACGGTGGAGAATATCCTCGACAACGTCTCGAAGATCAAGGGCAAACAGGGCGAGAAGATCGCCGAGTGGGGCGACAAGCTGCGCCTTGCCAAGACCCTGACCACCATCTGCCTCGACGTGCCCATCCCGTTCCGCGAAGAAGACCTCACGGTCTGCGAACCCCATATCGACGAACTCAAGGCCCTCTTTGCCGAATTGGATTTCAAGGCCTTTATGAACGACCTTACGAACCTTGCGCCCCCCGAGGAGCAACCCGAAGGCCCCCGCCAGGAGGCGCAGACCCAGCTTGCGGAGATGGCACGGGCCAAGTCCGCCGCCGCCAAACGCGCGGCGCTGGTCGGACAGGGCAATCTCTTCGGCGACCCGGTGGTCGAGATGCCCGCCACCGAGGTTCCCGTCGCCGAGCTTCAGGCCGAAGCCGATGCCATGCAGTTCAAGACGGCGCAGACCACGCCCCACGATTACCGCCTTGTGGAGAATGCCTCCCAGTTGCGCGAAGTGGTTGCCGAGGTCGGGAAATACGGCGAATTCTGTTTCGACACCGAGACCACGGGGTTCGATATCTTCAACGACCGCATCGTCGGCATGTCGCTGGCCGTAAAGCCGTTCGAAGCGTGGTACATTCCCTTCAAGGAGGAGAATACGGCGGAATATACGCAGATCGTGCGGCCGCTGTTCGAAGACGAAGGGATTGCCAAGATCGGCCAAAACATCAAGTTCGACCTGATGGTGCTCCGGCGCCTGGGACTCGATATCCGGGGCCGCAAGTACGACACGATGATCCTGCATTACCTGCTCGATCCCGAGTCGCGCCACAACATGAACGCCCTGTCGGAAAAATACCTCAACTACAAGCCTATCGAGATCGAAACGCTGATCGGCAAGGGTTCCAAGCAGCTGACGATGGATCTGGTGAACGTCGAGCGCGTCAAGGAGTACGCCGCCGAAGATGCCGACGTCACCCTGCAACTCAAACACGTGCTCTACCTTCAGGTCGAGAAGATCGGGCTGCAACACCTCTATTTCGAGGTCGAGGAGCCCATGATCGCCGTGCTGGCCGACATCGAGATGGCGGGCGTGCGGATCGACTCCGGGGCGCTGGCCGAATACTCCGTCGAACTGAGCCGCAGGCTGGCCGAACTGGAAGCCGCGATCCGTGCCGAAGCCGGCGAATCGACGCTCAACATCAACTCGGCACGCCAGCTGGGCGAGGTGCTTTTCGCCAAGATGCGCATCGCCGAAAAGCCCAAGATGACCAAGACCAAGCAGTTCTGCACCGACGAGGATTATTTGCAGACCTTCGCCCGCAAACACCGCATCGTCGACCTGATCCTCGAATACCGGGGTGTCAAAAAATTGCTTTCGACCTATGTCGAGGCGCTTCCCCAGCTGGTCAACCGGACGACGGGGCGTATCCATACCTCCTTCAACCAGGCGGTCACGGCTACCGGGCGCCTTTCGTCCACCAATCCCAACTTGCAGAACATCCCCGTGCGCGAAGAGATGGGGCGCCGCATCCGCAGGGCGTTCATTCCCTCCGATTCCGACCACCTGCTGCTCTCGGCCGATTACAGCCAGGTCGAGCTGCGCCTGATGGCGCACCTTTCGGGCGACGAATCGCTGATCGCGGCCTTCGCCCACGGCGAGGATATCCATGCCGCGACGGCCGCCAAACTTTTCAACAAAACCCTCGACGAAGTGACCTCCGAGGAGCGCCGCCGTGCCAAGACGGCCAATTTCGGCATCATCTACGGCATTTCGGCCTTCGGCCTGAGCCAGCGGCTCGAAATCCCGCCTAAGGAGGCCAAGGACATTATCGACGGTTATTTCGAATCTTACCCCAAGGTCAAGGAGTATATGGACGATGTGGTCGCCAAGGCCAAGGAGGAGGGATTCGTCTCGACGATCTTCGGCCGCCGCCGCTATCTCAACGACATCTCCTCGCACAACGCCGTGGCGCGCGGCCTGGCGGAGAGGAATGCCGTGAACGCCCCGATCCAGGGGTCTGCGGCCGACATCATGAAGATCGCCATGATCAATGTCCACCGCCGTTTCGCGGCCGAAGGCATCCGGTCGAAGGTGATCCTTCAGGTACACGACGAATTGGTCGTCGACATGCTCCGTTCCGAACAGGAGCGCGTCGCGGCCATCGTCACCGAATGCATGGAATCCGCCGCCGCCCTCAAGGTGCGCCTGGTGGTCGACTACGGCGTGGGCGACAACTGGCTCGAAGCGCATTGATCGCGTCCTGAGTCCTTTTGCAGGATATAGTAACGGACGGCATCGGATATGCAGGCTCCCTGTTAATGCCTTGTATCCGTTATATCCGATGCCACTGCCGCCTTTTTCGGTGCTGCGCCGGCGACTATGCGGACGGTTGTCCCGCTTGGGCATCCCCCGGGGAGGCAGGCGGAAAAATATAATGTTCCCGGATATTTTTGTTTTGATACTGAAATAAACTGACAGCTATGATCGAACCTATTTACCAGCCGGCCGCGTCGCGTTACGAAGATGGCATGACCTACCGGCGTGCGGGACGCAGCGGTGTGCTGCTGCCCGCCTTTTCGCTCGGCATGTGGCACAATTTCGGCAGCGAGCAGACCTTCTCCAAAGTGCGTCAGATGGCCCATTACGCGTTCGACCGGGGAATCGTCCATTTCGATTTGGCGAACAACTACGGCCCTGCCTACGGTACGGCCGAGGAGAACTTCGGCCGTCTGATGGAGCAGTCGTTCCGACCCTACCGCGACGAACTCTTCATTTCGACCAAGGCGGGTTACGACATGTGGCCGGGGCCCTACGGCAACTGGGGCTCTCGCAAATACCTCATGGCAAGCCTCGACCAGAGCCTGCGGCGCATGAAGCTCGACTATTTGGACATCTTCTACTCGCACCGCTACGATCCCGAGACCCCGCTCGAAGAGACCCTCCAGGCTTTGGTCGACATCGTCCGCGCAGGCAAGGCGCTCTATGTCGGGCTGTCGCGCTACCCGCTGGCCGCGGCACGTTTCGCTTTCCGCTACCTGGCCCAACGCGACGTACCCTGCCTGCTTTTCCAGGATCGCTACAACCTGTTCGACCGCGAACCCGACACGTCGGGCATCCTGACGCTCAATGCCGAGGCCGGGGCCGGGTTCGTGGCCTTTTCGCCGCTGGCACAGGGGCTGCTGACCGACCGTTACCTGAACGGTATTCCGGAAGGCTCGCGCATGGCGACGGAGGGCTCGCTGCGGCGCGACGTGCTGACGGACAGGATGTCGGAACGGATCCGGGGCCTGCATGAAATCGCCCGGCAGCGCGGCCAGACCCTTGCCGAGATGGCTTTGGCATGGCTGCTGCGCGACAAACGTGTCACGTCGGTCATTATCGGGGCAAGCTCCGTCGCCCAGATCGAAGATAACCTCCGGGCGCTGGAGCATGCATCCTTCTCCGACGACGAATTGTCGCGCCTCGACGCCCTGTCACGGCCATAGCGCCCTGCACGGATGAAAAGAGCCGCAGTCCCGAAGGACTGCGGCTCTTCGTGTTTTATGCCTACGCCCGGGGGCGGCTCAGGCTCGAGGGCGAACGGTTGCTTCCCGTCAAGCGCGGGGTGGCGCATGCGTCCGGAAGCCGGATCGGCCTGATCCCCGAGACGATGCTCGTCTGCACCTCGATGGAATGACCGGGCATTTCCATGCCCTTTCCCGAACCGAAAAACGAATCCCGCTTCCCCGAAGGAAGCGGGATTCTGCCTCTCAGGACGAGGGATTACTCTTCCGGTTTTTGGCCTATGTAGAAGACGTAACCGTAGTACGCTTTGTATTTCTCGTAATGGGCGATCTCGTTTTTCTGCATTTCGGCCAGCAGGAGTGCCTTTTCACTGTACCCGTATTGCTCCAGGAATCCCGGGATGCGTGCGCTTGCATGGGCGAAGTAGTTTTCCGTCCAGCAATGCTCAGGCAGTGCGAAATGTGCCAGCGGTGCATATCCGGCCTCTTCGAGGATCCGCACTTTCCCCGACGGGCTGTCGATGTCGGGGAAATAGTCCGAGATGAATTTCGACGCCAGGCGTGCGCCTGAGAGCCACGAGCATTCGGTCACGGCGATTATGCCGCCCGGTTTGAGGTACTGCCGCCACTCCCTCAGCCCGCGTTCGAATCCGATGTTGTAGATCGAGCCTTCGGCCCAGATCACGTCGAATTCCCCGGGGCTGAAGGGCAGTGCGTCCATCGAGCCCTGTATGGCCGTGACGCGGTTTTCCAGCCCGGCCTTTTTTATCCGGGTGCGGAATTCTTCCAACAGTTCCGGCAGCAGGTCGACGGCCGTTATCGTACAATCCCTGTTCCGGGCGATCGTGATGGTCTGCCCGCCGGTGCCGCATCCGATGTCGGCGATCCGCATCCCCGGCCTGTCGGGCACGAATTCCAGGGCGCGGAGCGTCTGCTCCACGCCGCCGGGCCCCTGCCTGTCGAGTTCCCTGAAGAAATCGGCGATCATTTTTAAATCGAAATCGAAGATCTGTTTATTTTCCTGTTCCATGGTTGTTTGTAGTTGAGGCCGCGCGCGGGATGGATTGGGAAATCCCGTGCATGGCGAATTTTTTAAAATAAGGCAAAATGAATATCCGCCCGGGCAGAATGACCCCGGGAGGGAAGAAAGAGTCGGAATCCAATGCAAGTTATGGATTCCTACGATGCCGTATCCGTTTTAAACATCCAATGGTTTTAGTCGTTGTAAAGGTAGGTACAATTTCCCGAACCTGCAAATCCGTCCGGGAAAGAGCTCCCTGGAAAAGGGAACCCCGATCCCTTTTCAGGAACCGGGGCACTCCACAAGAGGCGCTTTCCTACTCTGCATCAGAATGATATACCGACGCGTATGCCGAAATTATTGAGGTTGTTGACCGAGTAAGTCAGGACGTCACCGCTGTTGGTGGCATAGCTGTAATAGAGTGCCACATGGAACCCGAAACGGTAGTCGGGGCGCGGGAAGATGCTCACGCCGATTTCGGGCGAGAGGAAGAATCCCCACGTGTCGTTGTACTGCTTGACGACGTAGTAATAGGACGAAAGTTCGGCGTAGTTGGCACCCAGCTTCAGGCCCGCATAAGGCTGGAATACGCTGTCCGTAAGCCAGGTGTAACGGCTGGTGACGCCGAACGGCAGCTGGAATACGGAGTGCTTCTGGTTGACCGTGAGGGCCGAACCGTTGCCCAGGTCGAGTGTCTGGCGCGGGATCGTTTCGAGGTTGGTCTGGTACGAGATGAACGGGCCCACGGCGATGGCCGGCGTGATGAAATAGCCGCCTTCGAAGTTCATGCCCCAGCCCGAGGCTTTGTCGGCCAGGCTGCTGCCCAGGGGCACGCCTACCTGCCAGTCGACGTTGATGTAGCTGTTCGGGAAGACCTGTGCTTTGCCCGTGCGCGCGGCGGCGAGCAGGACGACACAGAGTGCGATGGTTTTTAGAACCTGGTATTTCGATGTTTTCATAATCGGACGTGTTTTTACGGTTAAATTATTTTTTCAGATAAGGCGACTGGTCGAACGCCTGTTCTACGGCGTCCACCGTGCGCTGCTGGTTGAGGCTTTCCGACGAGGTGAGCAGGCCGCCGATGTAGCTGTCCCAGATGACGGGAAGTTTCTTGCCGCTCTGCTGGTCGGCTTCCAGATCCAGCATCTCGATCAGCAGCGAACCGGCCGTATAACCGTAATATACGCGGTAGGGATAGTGCCATCCCAGCCAGTCGCCCCAGTATCCGGGCGTCCAGTAGTAGGGGTAATACCACCACCAGTAGGGATAGTCATAACCCACGAAATAGGTCACTTTCTGCACGTAGCTCAATTGCAGTCCGACATTGGCCGCCTCCTTGTCATCGGTGCGGGTGTAGCCGGCGGCGTTCATGCGGCCGGCGACCGTGTTGACGATCTCCAGCGCATTGTCGTCTTTCCAGTATTCCGTCTTGTCTGCGGCGCCGATCAGCAGGATGCTGTCGGGGAGGTAGTAGGTGTCCAGCGCACCGAAGTCGGCTTCGGTGTCGTAAGCGGTGTAGACCAGATAGTCTTTGTGGAGGCCCGATGTCGAGGGCTCTTTCTGGCACGCGCAAAACGCAACTGCAACGAGTGCGTATGCGAGGTAACGTAATTTTTTGACGGTCATGATTTTGATTTTTTAGTTTGCTGTCTCGGAGCATGTTCAAAATTCGTTCCTTCCACACCCTTTTTGCGCATGGAAACCCGATCGGGGTATAAAAAAGCGGTTTTGCGATACGGGAGGGTGCCGACGGAGTGTTTTATGGTCGGGCACAGGAATTTACCCCTGTGTGAAACGGCCCTTAAAGGGTCTCTCGATACATCCTCGGGCTGAAAGAGCGTCTTTGCGGGCTTTTCTTGCGCCGTTTTTGAAAGGTAATCGCGCCGCATTGCGGCCTGAAGTCATCCTTCCGAACGGGATCGTTGCCGTGCCGGTCGTAATCGTTGGGGGTACGGCGCCGATTTCGGCCGGAAAATGGTTCGTCATTCGGAAAATATATTACTTTTGTAACTATCTATGCATAATGATCACAAGGTATGAGCCGATACGATAACTGTTCCCGTGAGGAGCTTCTCCGCAGGATCGAAGAGCTCGAAGCACAACTCGATACGCCGAAGGGTTCCGGGAGCCGGTTCCGGGAGCGTTATGCCTGTAAGATTCTCGATTCGATACCCGACATGCTGACCGTGCTCGATCGCGACGGGACGCTGGTCGAACTGGTTTCCGCGGATGAGACCAACCATGTCGGGGTTCCGGGCGGAGAGCTCGCCGGGCAGAACATCCGCACGATGCTTTCGCCCTCGGCCTGCCGCAATGTGAAGAACAACCTCGACAATGTTTTTGCGACGGGGTGCGGCTCTTCGTCCCACCACGACATTACGCTCGACGGCCGAACCCGCAACTACGAAAACCGTATTTTCCCGCTCGACGGGGAGCATGCCCTCTACATCTGCCGTGACATCACCGAGGCCGAAGCTGCCAAGCATGAACTGGAGATGGTCAAATATGCGCTGAACAATGTCGACGAGGAGATTTACGCCTGCAGCCTGGACGGTACGATGGAATATGCCAACGAACAGTTCCGGGTGCGGCACGATGTCGAAGGCGACCTTTCGCAACACAAGGTTTACGATTTCTGGTCGTACGAAGGTTCCCGTCAGCAGTGGGAAGCCCGGCTGGCGAAAATACGCCGCGATAACGGCTCGCATAAATACACCGTCCGCTTCAAGAACGAGCAGGGACGTATCGTGGCGTGGGACATCGTGGCCTACATCATCTACGACTATTTTCAGGAGCGCGAGATCGTCTGGTTCTTCGGCCGGGACGTGACGCAGCGCATCGAACACGAGAACAAGGTCAAGGAGATGAACTCCATCCTGGAGTGCATCCTCAACAACATTCCGGTCTATCTGTTTGTGAAAGACCCGGGCAACGAGTTCCGCTACCTCTACTGGAACCGGGCGTTCGAGGAATATTCGCGGATTCCGGCCTCCAGGGCGCTCGGGCATACCGATTACGAGATTTTCCCCAGCCCGAAGGATGCGGAGCATTTCCGGCAGGACGACCTGACGCTGCTGCGTACGGGCGAACGCCAGACCTTCATCGAGGAGTACGTCTCGGCCACGGGCGAGACCCGTATCGTCAATACTTCCAAGTCGCTGGTGCCGGTCGAAAACCGCCTTCCGCTCATCATCGGCGTCTCGTGGGACATCACCGACATGAAGAATGCCGAACTGGAGATCGTCGAGGCGCGTATCCGCGCCGAGGAGTCCGACCGTCTCAAATCTGCTTTCCTGGCCAACATGAGCCACGAGATTCGCACGCCGCTCAATGCCATCGTGGGTTTTGCCAAGCTCATCGGCGAGGTGGAAACCGAGGAGGAGAAACAACAGTTCATCGATATCATCGACGTCAATTCCGAGCTGCTGCTGCAACTGATAAACGATATCCTCGACATTTCGAAGATCGAAGCCGGGACGCTCGAATTCCGCTTCAGGCCGATGAACCTTAACGACCTCTGCCGCTCGGAGCTGGAAGTCCACAAACCCCGCGTCAAGCCGGGCGTGGAACTGGTCTTCGAAGAACGGGTCGCGAACGTGGAGATCGTCTGCGACCAGAACCGCCTGGCACAGGTTATTTCCAACCTGCTGAACAACGCCGGCAAGTTTACCGAAGAGGGGGAGATCCGCTTCGGGTTCGACCTGAAGGACGGGTGTGTGGAGTTCTTCGTCCAGGATACGGGCATGGGCATACCGCCCGAGAAGGCGCGCAATATCTTCGACCGGTTCGTCAAACTCAACGATTTCGTGTCCGGCACGGGACTCGGGCTGGCCATTTCGAAGATGATCGTCGAAAAACTCGACGGAACGATCGGCGTGGATTCCGAACCCGGGAAGGGCACGCGGTTCCATTTCTCGATCCCCGTCGTCCACCGGGACGGCAGCAAAAACGACGAGCAGTTTTGCGCCGCCCCGGGCCGGGACGACGGCAAGTCGTGGGTGCTGCTGGTCGCCGAGGATTCGGACACCAATTTCAGACTCATCGAAGCCGTCCTCAGCCGCCGCTTCAGCCTCGTGCGTGCCCATACGGGAGCCGAGGCTGTGGACATGTTCGGGACGGTACAGCCCGATGCCGTGCTGATGGACATCCGCATGCCCGTGATGGACGGCCTTGAGGCTACGCGGCGTATCCGCAGCGTTTCGGCGGACGTCCCCATCATTGCCATGTCGGCCTATTCATCCGGCAGCGAGATCGAGAGCGCCCGCAATGCGGGGTGCAACGAATTTCTCGTCAAACCACTCTCGCAGTATTCGCTCCACCGGGCGCTGAATGCCGCTCTGGTGGAGTTCAAGGGTAAGGGCAAATCATAACCGGGTCGCCCCCGGAAACGGAACGTCCCGCAAGCCGTGCGCTGCGGGACGTTCCGTTTTATCGTGCGGCGGGTCTACCGGTACCGGTGCGAGATCAGGGTCATGAACTCTTCGCGCGTGCGGTGGTCGGAGAGGAAAATCCCGGTGAAGGCCGAGGTCGTCGTCGCAGACTGTTGCTTTTCGATGCCGCGCATCTGCATGCACATGTGGCTCGCTTCGATCACGACGGCCACGCCCATGGGGTTCAGCGCCTCCTGGATGCAGTCGCGGATCTGCACCGTCAGCCTCTCCTGTACCTGCAGGCGGCGGGCGAAGCACTCCACCACACGGGCTATTTTGGAAAGCCCCGTGATATGGCCGTTGGGGATGTAGGCGACATGCGCCTTGCCGTAGAACGGTAGCATATGATGCTCGCAGAGCGAATAAAGTTCGATGTCCTTCACCAGCACCATCTGCTTGTACTCTTCGCGGAACGTCGCCGAGCGAATGATCTCCAACGGGTTTTCGTCATAGCCTTTCGTCAGGAACGACATTGCCTTGGCCACCCGTTCGGGGGTCTTTTGCAACCCTTCGCGTGCGGGATCCTCGCCCAGCAACCGCAGTATTTCGGTGTAGTGGTGCTTCAGCCCTTCGATGGCCTTGGCGTCGAAACGCTCCTCCTTGTTGTAATTTCTCTCTTCCATAGGAACGGCAAAGATAGTGCAAGCCGAGGGCAAAAGCAAGTTTACTTGCAATTTGCCGAGGCGCCGCCTGTCTAAAACAGGGTTAAAGACGATGCAAGCCGGGCGCAATGCCGAATTTATTCGGACATTGCCGGGGCGCCGCCTGTTTTTCGTAAAGACGCTTATTTCTCGACGGAATGCAAGTACGCGGCGAGTTTGCGTACGGCACGAGCACGGTGCGACACTTCGTTTTTCTCCCCGGTGGTCATCTGCGCGAAGGTTCGGTCGTATCCGTCGGGGATGAACAGCGGGTCGAACCCGAATCCCTCGTGCCCCGTTTCCCGGTCGATGATGCGCCCCTCGACGATCCCTTCGAAAAGGTGCTCTTCGCCGTCCAGGAGCAGCGATATCACCGTGCGGAACCGTGCCCGGCGGTTGGCCTGCCCTTTGAGATTTTTCAGCAGCAGTCGGTTGTTGGCCGCGAAGTCGTGCCCGTCGGTGGCGTAGCGTGCCGAGTGTACGCCCGGGGCCCCGCCCAGCGCTTCGACTTCGAGCCCCGTGTCGTCGGCGAAGCAATCCATTCCGGTGCGTTCGTGCAGGTAATGCGCCTTCTGCGAGGCGTTGCCTTCGAGGGTATCCTGTTCCTCGGGGATCTCCTCCGTCACGCCGCAGTCGCGGGGTGTCAGCAACTTGTATCCGGGCCCCAGTACGGCCTGTACCTCGGTGAGCTTGTGTGCGTTGTTGGTTGCGAAAATAATGTCCATATTCTCTTTTTCCGATGCTTGAATCTTTCGTCGGGATGCCCGGCTTTCCTCGCTGCCCGTCTCCGGGGGCGTCCCGGGCATATCCGCTTCCCGTCCCGCTGGCCGGGTTATTTCACGACTTCGAGTTTTTCGAGCCGGTCGTCCAGGTCGATCTTGTCGATGATGGTTTTGACCAGGATGTCCATGTCCGAGCCTTCGGAATAGTCGGCCGGGCAGACGTGGCTTACGCGGTTGTCATGGATCAGCGAGGCCATCTCCTTGCGGGCACCCTTCTGGTCGGGGTTGTAGACCGCGATCGAATGTCCGCCGGAATTTTTCACCAGCCGCATGCAGGGGATGTCGGTCGTCCCGTCGCCCACGTAGATCATGTGCTTGAACGGCACGGGACGTTCGTTTTCGGGGATGTAACGGTTCACCATCTTGCTGTCGAACACCGATTCGACGCCTTTGTTGATCTTGAAGATGAACTGCGTCTTGTTGGTGTAGTTGACCGCCACGGCGGGCCAGTAGGCGATGCCGTCGACGTCGTAGAGAAACGAACAGGCATAGATCTTCCGGAACTCGTGTGCGATCTGAGTTCCTTCGATGATCTCCTTCATCCCTGACGAGTTGATGTAGTGCAGGATTCTTATCCCGTGTGCGGCGCCGTAGGCGTTGATCCGCGCAAACCACTCCTTCACGCCCTTGTAAAGCGTCACGCGGCGTCCCGAATCCTGAAATGCCTCGCGCCGCAGCGACAGCCCTTTCGACTTGGCTTCCTGTAACATGCGTGCCATATAGGTCAGTACCATGTCGGCATCCTGTTCTTCGGCCAGCGTGTTGGCCTCCGTCCAGAATTCCTTGTTGCTTTTGCCCACGGCGGGTATGAAGTCGTACTCCTGCATGTTGCCGGGGGCGAGCGTGCCGTCGAAATCGTAGATAAGGGCTATGGTGAATCGGTAATCCATGCTTTTACGGTTGTTTTAGAATTTCAAATATACCTATTTTTCACTATTTTTGCAAAAGAGAGGCCGAAAACACAAAATATAAAAACAGATGGAATTCAAAGAGTTGATCAAAAAACGCCGCAGCATCCGCAAATTCTCGGAGCGTGCGGTGCCGCGTGAGATCGTAGACCGCATCCTGCACGAGACTCTGTCGGCACCATCGGCGCGCAATACCCGTACGACGCGCCTGGTGGTGGTCGACGACCCTGCCCTGGTGGCCCGCATGGCCGACATGCGCGATTACGGTTCGGCGTTCATGAAGGGTGCCCCGCTGGCGATCGTCGTGCTGGGCGATACCACGAAAAGCGACCTGTGGCGGGAGAACGCCGCGATCTCGGCGACCATCCTGCAACTGGCGTGTGTCGACGAAGGACTGGCTTCGTGCTGGGTGCACATCGACGGCCGCCCGCGCCGCAAGGACGAGCCCGGCGGGGAGACTGCCGCCGGCTACCTGCGTAGCTTCCTGCCCATCCCGGCGGACTGCCAACCCCTCTGCGCCGTTGCGGCGGGGTATTCCGACTTTACCCCCGCCCCGCTGCCCGGGTCGGACGACGATGCGCGGATCATCCGCCTGGAGTAAGAACGGATACGGGCACCGATGAAAAAGGAAGCTCCCGACGGGGCTTCCTTTTTCCATTTAAATCAGCGTCATGCGCTTGCGAAGCATGTCGAGTACCTGTGTTTTGAGTTGCCGGGCGTTGATCGGCTTGGGCATGTAGCCGTCGAATCCGCTCGAGAGTACCTTCTGTTCGTCGGATGCGAAGGCGAAAGCCGTCACGGCGATGATCGGCACGTCGGCCGATTGTTTGCGGATCTCGGCCGTGGCTTCGTAGCCGTCCATCACGGGCATGTTGATGTCCATGAGCACCAGGTGCGGTGTGTGCCGGTTGAATAAATCGACTGCTTCGCGGCCGTTCCAGGCGTGTACGAGCTTGTATTCATGGCGCAGGATCGACTCGAAAAGACGGTAATTGCTTTCGTTGTCCTCGGCGATGAGGATTACGAGCTTGTCCTTCTCGACCGTCGGGATGGCCTGAAGTATCTGTGCCGGAGCCTCCGCCTGTTCCGATTGGCCGGGGACGTACGGAAGCGTGAACCAAAAGGTCGAACCTTTGCCCTCTTCCGACTCTACGCCGATATTCCCACCCAGATGCTCCACGATCGTCCGGCAGATGGAAAGCCCGAGCCCCGTGCCCTGCTTGAACGAGTTGAGTTTGACGAAGCGCTCGAAGACTGCGTCCTTCCGTTCGGCGGGGATACCGCAGCCGGTGTCCGCAACCCAGAAATAGAGTTGTCCGGCACGGAGTTCGTAGCCGAAGCGGATCGATCCCCGGTGCGTGAATTTCGCGGCGTTCGTCAGCAGGTTTATCATCAGCTGCGAAAGGCGGTTGCGGTCGGTGCGGACGTGGCAGGTTTCATACCGCTGTTCGAATACCAGCTCCACGTTTTGGTCGGTTTTCAGCCTCATGACGTTCTCTTTCTCGCGCATCAGCTTGTTCAGTTCGAAATCCGTATGGACGAATTCGAGCGTCCCGGCCTCGATCTTCGAAAGGTCGAGGATATCGCTGATGAGTTGCAGCAACAACGTATTGTTGCTTTCGATGATCGACATGTATTCCTGCTTTTCCTGCTCTTCGTCCGTCGAGGCAAGGATGCCCGAAAACCCGACGATGGCATTGAGCGGCGTGCGTATCTCGTGGCTCATGTTGGCCAGGAATGCCGATTTCAGGCGGTTCGACTCTTCGGCACGGTCGCGTGCGGTGAGCAGCTCCTGCTCCATCTGTTTGCGTTCGGAGATCACGAGCGATGTCCCGACCAGCGACAGCGGCCTGCCATCGCAGTTGCGGGTTTCGACCGTGGCCTGTGCCTCGACCCACTCCATGTGCCAGTGTCCGCTTTCGTTGGATACGACGCGGAACTCTTCGCAGACCTTCTCCGTACTCCCTTCGATCAGGTTCCGGTAAGCCGTGCGGACGCGTTCCCGGTCTTCCTTGTGGACTTTCGAGAAGTAGCACTCCTCGTCCACCGCAAGCGAGAGGTTGTTTGCCAGCGACATCCCGGAGGCTATCTTGGCTGCCTTGTTGAGGTCGCACAGGATGGTGTGGGTCGTGAGATCCCATTTCCAGGGGATGATGTTGGCTACGTCGAGCGCCAATGCGAGTTTCCGGTTCACCGAATCCACCTTTTTCTGGGCGTCGTGCAGGGCTGTGCTGTCGATGCAGAAAATGTCGACCGTGTCCTTTCGGTACGAGGGGCAGATGACGACTTCGTAGAAGATATCCACCGGTTTGTGGTAATACGGGAAGGTGATGCTCCGCTTTTCCTTTAGGACGATGTCGATGATCGGCATGAATTGGGACTGCGACTCGGGAAAAACCGTCGATCCGGATTTGCCGATCACATCGTCCTTGCGGTAGAAAGAATGTTCGAAATAGGCGTTTACATCGACGTAAACAGTGTCTATGGCCGTTCCCTGTGCGTCGAACACGGCCCGTTCCTGCATGTACAGGATCGGCATGTTGTTGAACAGGTGCGAGTATTTGGCCTGGGTTTCCATTTCTTTCTGGTGGGCTGCGTCGACCTTGCGCAGGACGGCGATCCTCCATTGCTGGAAGATGAGGAATAACAGGAATATGCTGCCGCAGACACCTATCTCGGTTTTATACCGCTCCATGAACGAGGACGGTTTGTCGAAAAACAGGGTATTCGTCGGGCAGGCGTTCGGGGAGATGTTGTGCCGGAGCAGTACCGGGTAGTTGAAGACGGGTTGTGCACCGGCCGGGGTGTAAAAGGGAATGTCGCGCGGCTGCTTGCCCTCCAGCACTGCATCTATGGTGGCGATCAGCCGGTCGGAATATTCGTTCTCGCCGTATACGTAACCCCCGATCATGCCGCTGCTCTTGAGCCCGGTCGGGCGCAGCGAGAACAACGGTACGGACGAACTGGCGATGACCTTGAACGGGTTGGTCATAATTTCGTTACGCCCTGACATGTTCTTTAGGTAATGCCATGAGGAGAAGAGTACGCCGGTCTGTTTTACATCGATCGTACTCAGCGAATCGAGCAGTTGGTCGATCCCGATCTTGTCGGCCGAATAAACCGTGTATTTCATGCCGGGGTATTTCGAGCTGAGCAGCTCCGCGAGGTCGTGTTCCGTTTGCCGGTTGACGTAGCGTGCGTCGTCTATGAATACGAGCCTGTCCATGCCGGGCAGTATGCGCTTCATCAGGTCGACGCTTTGGTCGAGATAGGCCGGCGAATAAAGCAGGGTCAAATTGTCCTGGTCTGCCAGCGCCCGGAGGGGAACCTGTTCCGATGCGGGGATGGGCTGCCTTTTGAGATAGTATTTATCCGGCCCGATGAAATCCTGTTCGGCACATACGATGGTCGGGATATCTTGCCATATGCTGTTGATGAAGTTGCGCAACAGGGCAGCCGGGGTTCCGATCAGCACCAGGGCCTGGGGAGGTTTTTTGCCGTATTCGCGCAGGAGGTTCGTCTCGAATGTCCTGATGTCCTCGGGGGAATCCACCAACAGCAGGGTCATATGTTCGGTGTAGAGTTCCAGGTTCTCGATCTGTTCGACGTGTGCCGTGATGTCTGCGATGATACCTCTGCTCCACGGGGTCGATTCCGCATAGGTGTTGATTACCAGTATATAATCGCGTTTGTCGCCGGGAGGTCTGCTGACGGCCGGTGAGAAGGGGTATGTTAAAATGCAGCCTAAAAGCAGGGCCCATACGAGGGGCCGGAACCGGAGGCCGAACCGGGTGGTCGGCATGTTCATGGGAAAAAAGGGACGCAAGGTAGTAGTGTATGACGCAAAAATAGCGGGAGGGGGCTGCCGGAAGACAGCCCCCTCCCTTCTTATGTAAAGTTATCGGGTCATGACCGGTTTGATGTCCTTGATGCGGAGTTGGGTGGTTACCGTCCCCCGGTAGTGGTTCTCTACGATCTGGTAGCATACGTCGATCGGGCGTCCCGAGCGCACCCATTCGTAATGCGTGGGTTGCTGGAAGGCGATCGACTGGATCTTCGTGTTGGGTTTCTGCCGCTGGATCAAATCCATGCGCAGGTGCTCGCACTCCATGCCGACCAGTTTGGCGTCGCCGTGGTTGCTTACGCCGTAGGTCGCGAAGACCGGGGCCGTGTTGCCGGGGCCGAAAGGCTGGAAGCGGTTGAGGTCTTTGCGGAACGCGGGGGTGATGTCCGAGAAGAGCAGTTCGCTGTCGATATCCACTTGCGGCATGAGCATCTGCGGGTCGATGTTCTCCTCGACATAGGCGTTGAACCTGCGCGTGAATTCCTCGACGTTCTCGGGTCGCATCGTCAGCCCGGCGGCATACATATGCCCGCCGAAGTTCTCCAGCAGATCCGAGCACGACTCCACGGCCTGGTAAAGGTCGAAGCCCGGTACCGAGCGTGCCGACCCCGTCACGAAGCCGTTGCTCATCGTCAGCACTACTGTCGGCCGGTAATAGGTCTCGATCAGGCGCGAGGCGACGATTCCCACGATGCCCTTCATCCACTTGGGATTGTAGATCACCGTGCTCTTCAGCTCTTTCATTGCGGGGTTGCGCTCGATAAAATCGTGCGCTTCCTGCGTCACCGAACGGTCGATCGACTTGCGATCCTGGTTGTAGGCGTCGATGACGTTCCCGAACTCCGCGGCGATGCTTTCGTTGCCTTCGATCAGCAGCTCGACGGCCGCGTGCCCGCCCGAGGGCGAGGCGTTTTCGTCGTTCTCGTCCATCCGCATGCGCCCGGCGGCGTTGATACGCGGCCCGATCTTGAAGACGATGTCGTCGATGGTGATGTTGTGCTTGTCCAGGCCGCAGATCTTGATGATCGACAGCAATCCTTTCGACGGTTCGCGGTTGAGGTCTTTCAACCCGAAATGGGCGAGGATACGGTTTTCGCCCACCAGGGGTACGATATCCGAAGCGATGCTCACGACCAGCAGGTCTAACAGCGGGCTGATCTGTTCGAACGGGATCCGGTTTTTCTGCGCATAAGCCTGCACGAGCTTGAAGCCCACGCCGCAACCCGACAATTCGTCGAACGGATAGGAACAATCGACCCGCTTGGGATCGAGGACAGCTACGGCACGGGGAATTTCCTCGGCCGGGAGGTGATGGTCGCAGATGATGAAATCCACGCCCT
>OLRE01000498.1_pt1 | contig 47535 bp, 56 predicted proteins | sample 1672461 | NCBI WGS metagenome assembly OLRE01 (sample SAMEA3136688, study PRJEB25190) | human gut metagenome | biome: human gut; feature: human-associated habitat; material: faeces | place: Austria | collected 2013
GAAGTGTGGTAACACATGGAGCTGACTGTTACTAATAGGTCGAGGGCATAACCAAGTAAGGTGGATAGGTAAAGATGTTAAAAGTTTCTTATATGCGATTTTGAAGGTACATGTACCTAATATTCCTCGATAGCTCAGTGGTAGAGCATTCGGCTGTTAACCGAAGGGTCGTAGGTTCGAACCCTACTCGGGGAGTTAGTTAACCTGTAAGTATTATGCTTACAGGTTTTTTTAGTTCTTAATACTGCACTGATAAAAATTTATTTTATAAATTCAAATTTTCAATATAAGAGGACATTTTCTTATTAAAATGCTATTATAGTTAAAGAAATTTCGACAAAACAAAAGAAGAATGTTTTGCCGACACAGAAAGATGAAAGGAATAAGGAGAGGCAGGCATTATGGAAGAATTAATTTATGTGGACAGACGAAATTCAAATTGCAATAAATGGGACGGTCAGACAGCAATGTTCGGCGAGGAAGGTCTGCATGCCATGTGGGTCGCAGATATGGATTTTAAAATTCCACAGTGTGTACAGAAAGCTCTGCATGAGTACGTGGATTTTGGAGCAATAGGATACTACCGGATTCCAGATGGTTACTACGACGCATTTATCAACTGGGAAAAGAAACATTTTAATTTCGAAGTAAAGCGAGAGTGGCTTCGTTTTGCACCGGGAGTTGTAGCAGCGTTCAACTGGATGATCCAGATGCTGACAAAAAAAGGGGATGCAGTGATTGTCATGACTCCGGTGTACTATCCATTTCTGCAGGCGGTGACCAACAATGAGCGTAAGTTGATTACTTCTGATCTAGTTAATGAAAATGGAAATTATACGATTGATTTCGATGATTTTGAAAAGAAAATCGTGGATAACGATGTAAAAGCATTTATCTTATGCTCACCGCACAATCCGGTAGGAAGGGTCTGGAGAAAAGAAGAACTAAAGGAAATGCTTGAAATTTGTCATAGACATCATGTGTATGTAATTTCTGATGAGATTCATCAGGATTTTGTATTTGGGAATAAGAAGCAGACACCATCCTATCTTATGACAGAACACTGGGATGAAATCCTTACAATCACAGCACCGTCCAAGACATTTAATCTGGCAGGGGGACAGAATTCATTTGTGATAATTGCAGATGAAAATCTTCGGGCAAAATGGGATGATTTTGCTAAGAGAATCCGTCTGATGACAGGAAATGCATTTGGATTTGTAGCGGCAGAAGCGGCATATAAAGGTGGTCAGGAATGGCTGGATAAAGTGAAGAAGCAGATTGTAGATAATGATCAGTATCTGAGAGAACTTTTCAAAGAGAATCTTCCGAAGGTGGTAGTAACTCCACTGGAGGCAACATATCTGGTATGGATTGATTTAAGAGCATACATAAAACCGGAAGATACGAAAGAGTTTATCCAGAAAAAATGCCGTCTTGCGGTAGATTTCGGAGACTGGTTCGGGGGAGACAGATTCAATGGATTTATCCGTATGAATCTTGCTACTTCCAGAGAAAATGTGGAAATCGGTGTGAAACGTATTATTGACGGAATATTAGGAGAAAAGTAGAAAAAAGTATAGAGTGGCAAGCTTATAGATGAAAACTATAGGCTTGCTGTTTTATTTTAAAAATCAATTTGAATAATAAAAAAGATTGATTTATTATACAATTGTATGTACAAAATAGATCAATAAAAAAATTATTGCTATAAAAAGAAAGGCAATTATACATGAGCGGCATTCAGATTAAGGATTTATCATTTGCCTATGAAGCAGGTGGAAAATTAATTTTAAAAGACATTAATACAGAAATCGGAGAAGGAGAATTTGTCTGTATCCTTGGGCAGTCTGGCTGTGGTAAGAGTACACTGCTTCGTCTACTGGCAGGTCTTGAAACGGCAACTACAGGAGAGATTCTGAGTGATGGTGTAGCTATTGGGGAACCAAGTCTTAATAAAGGTGTTGTATTTCAGGATTATGGACTGTTTCCGTGGATGTCAGCAGGTGAGAACATTCTTCTGGCATTGAAGCAAAGATATCCTAAGAGAGATAAAAAAGAATTAAAAGAAATAGCCGTAAATATGATAAAAGCTGTCGGGCTGGATGAAAGCATATACAAAAAGCTTCCGAAAGAATTATCAGGTGGTATGAAGCAGAGATGTGCGATCGCACAAGCATTCAGTATTGATCCGCCGATTCTTTTGATGGATGAGCCGTTTGGTGCTCTGGATGCGGTGACGCGTGCGAGACTTCAGGATCTGGTACGGGAACTCTGGACAAGGGATGAAAAGAAGAAAACAGTGTTTTTTGTTACTCATGATGTGGATGAGGCACTTCTTCTGGCAAACCGGATTCTTGTTTTGGGACAGTCACCAAGTCATATTATTTATGATGTCAAGATTACAGAAGAACTGCATCCGACGCGTGACACATTATTTGAGAATATTGATATGATGAAGCTTCGTATTACATTGATCAATCAGATAAATAAAGATGTCACGACACATATTTAAAATGGAAAGCCATGCAAATAGTGGGATTGATATGTGATATATACAGGCAGGCCTGTTATATATAGTGTTATCCATATACTGACGGAATTGCTGCCTGTCAGGAAATGGTTAATGCAGAGATTCTAGTATAAGTAGTAAAAACAGAAAAGGAGAAGGTATGAAAAAGAGAGTTTTAGCACTTATGTTAGTGCTCGGTATGACGTTTAGTCTTGCAGCATGTGGAAGCAGTAATGACAAAAAGTCTGACGACACAAAAACAGAGACAACTGACAAAGATAGCAAGGAGAAAATGACAACTGTAAAGTGGAATTATGGTTCAAGTGGTAACGTCCTTGTAACAATTGCAGAAGAAGAAGGATATTTTGAGGATGAAGGAATCGAGATTGAGCCGGTAGAGGCAACTCAGAATATGGATGCAATGGCTCTTCTTGCAGCAGGCAAGGTTGATGTCGTATCAAATGCGGGTACATCTAATCCGCTTCAGCAGATAGCACAAGGTGTAGATCTTACAATTTTTGGCGGACATATGGTAGAAGGATGTATGCCGGTTGTTGCAAAAGCTGGAACAGAGTGGAAAGGTATTGAATCATTTATTGGACAGTCCGTTGCAGTAAATCCAAGTTATTTCGCATTTACAGGTGCAGTTATGGATCTTGGATATGATAATCCGTTAGACGTAGTTGACTGGAAAGTATATTCAAGCTATGATGACGCATTAGCTGCTGTTCAGAACGGTGAAGTAAAATATGCGCTTATGGGAACACAGAACAACTATGGTGTGAAACAGCTTGTAGACTCAGGTGACATCGAAATCGTAAGCTATCAGAGTGAAATCATGGAGAACTATTCTTGCTGCCGTATGGTTGGACAGACAAAATGGATAAATGACAATCCGGATACAGTCAAAGCAATTATCCGTGCATTACTCCGTGCACAGTCCTGGTATGAGGCAAATAAAGAAGAAGCAGTTTCTCTTCATGCAAAACGTATCGGTCAGGAAGATGACTATGTGGCAGCTTACATGATGGATGACAAACATTATTTTGTAAATGTAGATCCTCTTAAGAACAGTGTGGTACGTGCATGGAACATTCTTGACAAAACAGGATACCTCGGTGATGACTGCAAGATCGATATTGAAGATCATATCAACACAGAGCTTTATGAAGAAGCACTTGCTGAGGCAACAAAATCTTATGGTGCTGAGGCACCGGATTTCTATGAGGCACAGCAGAAATTCTTTGACGAAAATGATAAATAGCAGATTTTAGGAGATGGGTAAATGAAAACAATTAAGGGCTTTGTGAAAAAATACTGGATTACAGTATTGATATTTGCAGGATTAGTACTGTTATATCATTATGTGGCAGATGTGAAAATGCTGAATCCATATTTGTTTCCAACAACGGAAAAGATTGCAGCAGCCTTTGAGTCGAATAAAGAAGTAATGCTTACAAATATGCTTGCTTCTTTCAAATTACTCATCCCATCAGTATTTCTTTCTTTAGTGATTGCAGTTATATTTGGTACAATCATGGGATTAAATAAGAAAATCAGGGAAGCACTGCATCCGGTTATTTATGCCTTTAGCGTAATCCCGTCAATCTTATTGTCGCCGTTTGTACTGTTGTTGTCACCAACATTATTATCAGCTTCCATATTTTTGGTTGTATATAATATTGTCTGGGCAACATTATTTGCTACAATCACAGGAATCATGACCATTGATAAGCGCTATTTGGACAAGGCAGCTACATTGGAACTGACAGGTGTAAAGCGGTTCATGAAAGTAATTCTGCCGGCAGCAAGTCCATCTATTCTGGCCGGTTTTGTAAATTCACTGAGAAGTTCTTTTGTAATGCTTGTATTTGCCGAAATGTATGGTGGCGGTTCAGGCATGGGCTATTTTGTAAAAAAGAATTCTGAACTTGGTGTATTTGCCAATACCTGGGTTGGATTTATCTTTATGGTAGTTGTGTTAGTAGTTGTAATGCAGATATTTGAAAAGGTGAAAGAACAGCTGCTTAAATGGACAATTGATTAAAATTAAATGAAGATGAAAATATAGGGAAGTTGTGGTACATGGATGTGTATCACAGCTTCCCTTTTTTAACAAAAGCTTAATGCGTTTCATAAGTTTTAGTGCAACATATGGAGACCGCCGATGACAGCGTAAACTTTCTGATTCCCCAGTGCCATTTGCACTTCTTTTACAATATTGACGATTCCGCCATGGGAGCAGCTGTTGAGTAAAATCAGTCCTTTTGGAGTTTCGAATCCGCCGGTGTCCAGAAGATATTTCATGCCGTTATATTCGATATAGACGGACAGACCGTGCTCAGCACATAAGGAGCATTTGGATGTGTTTTCGATTAAAACAATAACTTTCATAATGTAACCTACTACATCATTTTCTCTGTGATTATCTGAGCTGTTTTTTGTTTATTATCTAATGCTTTTTTACCAAGTGTCTTGTATACTTCAGCATATAGAAGGTCTATTAAGAAAAGCTGGGCTGTTTTAGTAGCAATAGATCCTCCTTCCATTGGTCCTTCATTAGCACCACATAATAGAACAACAGTAGAATATTGTGCGGCAGGAGTTTTTGCAAATTTAGTAATAAAAACAACTGTTGCTCCGGAAGAGTAACAGATCTTGGCAATTTCAATACAATCTTTTGTGATGCCGGAATTGCAGAAAATAATTGCTAGATCATCATTTCCTAATAAAGCTGCTTGTGTTAACTGAATATGAGCATCAGCATTATAGATTACATTAGGCATGATTTTCATAAATTTATTCTTAAATTCATTTGCACTTGTACCAGAACCACCAAAGCCAAAGAGATTAATAGTTTTTGAATTAAGAATATAATCAACAACTTCAGGAATTGCATTAAAATTCAGTGTTCTGCAGGTAGTTTCTAATGCTGTTATATAAGCTTGCATAACATTATAAGCAGTGTCCTGACAATTGGTAGTATTGGAAATATTAATTGTATCTTTTGGCGTAGAGACTCCATTAGAAGAAGTGCTTACTGCCAGTGAAAGTTTGAAATCTTGATAGCCTTTTAACTCTAAAGTGCGACAGAAACGGAATACACTCGTTTCACCTACACCGCAATGCTTAGATAAGTCGGTAATTGTAGATGCTAGTGCTTCTTGCGGGGAGGATAAAACGAAGTCGGCAACTTTTTTTTCGGCTTTTGTCATTTGAGAATAATATAAAGTGATTTTGTTCATTAGATTATTGGTTGCCATGTAACACCTCCGATTATTAATGTTTATAGTATAAATTTTAACAAAAAAACAAAACTTGTCAATTAGATTGAAAAAAAACATGTTTTTTATACAAAATAAAATAAAAATTATTTTTGCCATATTGCACAAAAATAGTTTTGGCCGCAATAAAGCAATTGACAAATATATATGTAAGTGTTATTTTATGAAAAAGAAAACATTTTTTATTTCTGAAAAATAAAAAAAATTTCCAAAAAGAAAGGAGAACGTTAATGAAAAAGAAAATTGTAAGTGTATTGCTGTGTGTGGCAATGTTATCCACAATGTTAGTTGGTTGTGGAGGGTCAGGAGGAAAGAGCAGTAAGGCAGATGGAGATAAGCCATATTCTGGTGAAAAGCTAACAGTACTGTACATGTCAGGTGTATATGCTGAAGCGGCAGAAAGCATGGTAGATGAATTTGAGGAGAAAACTGGTGCAACAGTAGAAGTTGTTGATTTCCCTTATACTACATTGCATGAAAAGACACTCTTAGATTTAACTAGTGGCACTGGTTCTTATGATGTTATTGATGTTGCAAGTCAGTGGGATGGAGAATTTGCTCCATACTTAACAGATCTTTCCGATTTTATGGACAAGGATAATTATAAGACGGATGAGTTTATTGAGAAGGTTCTAGAGAATAGTGGAGAGTGGCAGGGAGTTCAGACAGGTATTCCGAATGCAAGTACACCACAGTTATTTGCCTACAGAACAGATTTACTACCAAATGGACTTCCAGATACATGGAAAGAATACAGAGAAGTTGCAAAAGAACTGACAGATAAAGATAAAGGAATGTATGGAATTTCTGTATCAGCCACAACAGGACAACTTGGTGGCGTATTTGATTATATTTTATGGTCCATGGGTGGTGCCTGGGCTGATGAGGACTGGAATGTAACAATTGATTCTCAGGAAACAAGAGATGCATTAAACCACCTGAAAGAGATTCAGGATTATGCAGATCCATCTATTCTGTCTTGGGGAACAGAAGAATCCATCAAAGCATTCCTTGATGGAAATGCAGCAATTTGTGAAACATGGCCTACACTTGGATTGGTTCAGGCAGCAGATGATGAATCACAGTCTAAAGTTGCTGGAAAATGGGCTTTAAGTACAATTCCATATGATAAAACAGGAACTACATTATTAAGTGCATGGGATGTATCTATACCAGCAGCATCTAAGAATCAGGAGCTTGCATGGGAATGGGTTAAGATGTATACGAGTGCAGAAAAGCAGAATCAGTTCTATGATGACTTTGGTATTCTTTCACCGAGAAAAGCATTTTGGGAGAGGGATGGAATTAAAGGAACATATATGGATACTGTTCGTGAGGCTCTTGATACAGCAAATATTTGGTGGAGAATTCCAGCATCTACAGAAGTTGATTCTATGCTCAATACAGTAGTTAGTCAGTATATGACAGGTGAGATTGATCTTGAAACAGCTGTTAGTAAGATGAAAAAAGGAATAGAAGAAGCATTGAAAAATGCACCGCCTGAAGAAGGAACTAAAAACTATAACATGTAAAACATCACAGGGCACTGGCCGTTTTCGTGCTGGTGTCCTGTCCTTTTGAACAAGTTACTATTTTCGTATGGAGGTGTGATGCGAAATGAGCAAGAAAAATAATACGCAAGGGATGCTAAAAAAGAGTAAGAGTGATAAAGTGGCTTCATGGTGCTTTATGTTACCAACGATGATTTTTTTAGGAATCACGGCGTTACTGCCTCTTCTATATTCTTTATATTTAAGTTTTTTTAAATTGAAATTAAATTTACCAAATGCAACTCCCGAATTTGTAGGACTTCAGAATTATATTAAGATGCTTACGGATGAGACTGTGAGAACCAGTACATTGAATACATTGTTTTTTGCAATTATTTCTGTAGCATTAGAAGTTATTGTAGGGCTTTTTGTTGCAATGGCACTGTGCTCAGATAAAATGTGGGCAAAAATTGCAACATCTATATTTTTGATTCCAACCATAATGGCACCTGTAGCAATCGGTACTTTATGGAGAATGATGTTGGATTCTACGACTGGTATTATCAATTATTTCCTAAGTTTCTTTGGAATTCCGAGTATTACATGGCTTAGTAGCCCGAAAACAGCTATGTTTGCAGTTATTTTAGTAAATGTGTGGCAGCTTGCACCATGGGTTACAATTATTTGTGCAGCAGGTCTGAAAGCTTTGCCACAGGATTGTTTGGAAGCAGCATGTGTTGACGGGGCATCGAATGGAGTGATTTTCAGAAAAATCATTTTACCTATGGTTGCACCTTTACTTACTATTGTTGTTATGCTTCGATTTGTAGATGCATTCAAAGTATTTGATACAGTTTATGTTATGACCAATGGAGGTCCTGGTACAGCTACAGAGATGTTGCCAAACTACATATATAAACAGGGACTGCGATTTTTTGATGCCGGATATTCAGCGGCACTGGCAATTGGATTTGTTGTCGTTATGACGGTTGTAACTATAGGATTTTTGAAATTAAGAACAAAATTGGAGGCGTAGAATATGAAGAGAAAAAAGCATAATGTGCCTACCGTTGATAATATTATTGGTAATTTTGCGGGAAGACCCGTCAGAGTCATTATTGTAGCTGTTTCATTAATTGCTATTATATTTCCGTTATACTGGCTTTTGACGAGTTCAGTGAAGATCGAAGCAGAATATTTGTCTAATCCACCGGTAATATTTCCATCTAAATTCACGGCAGCAAGTTATCAGGAAATTTTTGGAAAAGATCAGTTGTGGTTGAATTTTTTTAATACAGTCATAGTTGCAGGAGCCTCTACCATTATTTCGGTTATATTTGGAAGTATGGCTGCATATGCAGTTGCAAGAGGAAGCCTTGGAAAGCGAGCACGCAAATATTTTGGATTGTGGTTTATGGTTCAGAAGATGTATCCAGCAATTGCCACTGCAATTCCAGTATACCTCGTAATGAGAACAATGCATCTGATTGATACAAAGACAGCGCTGATAATTATGAACACAAGCTTTAACCTTCCACTTGTAATTTGGTTGATGATGGGATTCTTCGAGCAGCTCCCGAAGGAACTGGAGGAATCAGCAATGTTGGATGGTTGTGGATTTACAAAAAGATTTTTTAAGATTATCTTCCCATTGACAAAACCTGGAATGATTGCGTCTGCAATACTTGCGTTTGTTGGGGCATGGAATGAGTTCTTATTTGCATGTATATTAAGTGTCAATAAGTCTAAGACATTGCCGGTTGTAATTGCGGGATTTATTACAGACCGCGGTTTGGAATGGGGACCAATGGCGGCGACCGCAGTTATTACATTAGTGCCAGTACTGATTCTTGTATGGGCACTGCAAAAACACTTTGTTCAGGGACTGGCAATGGGTGCGGTCAAAGGTTAAGTTGAAGCGGAGGAAAATAAGGACATGAAAAAAAGGATTGTGTGTTATGGAGATTCTAATACATGGGGATATGATGCAATCACAAATGGAAGATTTTCGGATGAGGTACGTTGGACAGGAAAACTGCAGAAAAAATTAGGAACAGAATATACAATCATTGAAGAAGGTCTGTGTGGAAGAACAGCAGTTTTTGAAGATCCATTAAACGAAGGCTTAAATGGTCTCCCATATCTGTATCCATGTTTGATGTCTCATGGACCGATTGATTATCTTGTAATTATGTTGGGAACGAACGACTGTAAGGAAAGATTCAGCGCAACACCAAAGAATATTGCAGATGGAATCAAACGTCTCATAATTAAGGCAAAACATACAGAAGATGCTTGGAGAGATACGCCAAAGATATTAGTTGTAGCACCAGCTCCAATTGAGAAAGAATGCGAGCAGTCGCATGTTGCAGGAGAGATGGGAATATGTGCTGACAAATCGAAAGAGTTGGCTGTAGAATATCAGATTTGTGCTAAGCAGTATGGCTGTGACTTTTTAGATGCAGCACCATTTGTGAAAATGAATGAAATTGATTTTATGCATTTAGATGCAAAGAGTCACGAGAGACTTGCAGAACAAATTGCACAAGTGATTCGAAAGAAGGTATGAAAGTGAATAATAAAATAGAGACTGTACATAAAAAATTAATCGTATCATGCCAGGCACTGCCGGAAGAACCACTACATTCTTCCTTTATTATGGGACGGATGGCATTGGCCGCAAAAGAAGGTGGAGCAGCAGGAATACGTGCGAATACAAAAGAAGATATTGCAGAAATCAGAAAAAATGTCGACTTGCCGATTATCGGAATTGTTAAGAGAGATTATCCAGATTGTAAAGTATACATTACACCAACGATGAAAGAAATTGATGAGTTGATGGAAGTAAAGCCAGAAATTATAGCAATTGATGCAACAAAAGATCTTAGACCTAATGGGGTTGCACTAGACGAGTTTTATGCGCAGATTCGTGAAAAATATCCGAATCAACTGTTAATGGCAGATTGCTCTACCTATGAAGAGGCAAAACATGCAGATGAGCTTGGATTTGATTTTATTGGTACAACGCTTGTAGGATATACAGAACAAAGTAAAGATATGAAAATTGAGCAAAATGATTTTGAATTGATTAAAAAAATTGTAAAAAATGTGAAACACAATGTTATTGCAGAGGGAAATATTAATACACCGGAAAAAGTAAAAAGAGTTATGCAATTAGGGGTTTTTAGTATTGTAGTTGGTTCAGCAATTACAAGACCACAGTTGATTACAAAAACATTTGTAGATGTATTAAAGTAAGACAGGAGACATTATGAGTCGGTACATATGTGTAGATATAGGTGGTACATCCATTAAGCATGGAGTTTTGGATGAAAATGCTATCATAGAAGAGAGCAATCAGACAAAAACAGAGGCATGGCTTGGTGGAGCAGAAGTTCTAGATAAAGTAAAGGCAATCGGAAAGCAGTATATGGAACAATATGAGAATATAGAAGGGATTTGTATATCTACTGCTGGAATGGTAGACCCGGAAGAGGGGAAAATTGTTTTTGCAGGAGAGCTGATGCCGGACTATACTGGAACTTGTATAAAAAAGGAACTAGAAAAAACACTAGGAATACCTTGTGAAGTAGAGAATGATGTGAATTGTGCCGGTCTGGCAGAATATATTTCCGGGGCAGCAAAAGAGAGTCACATTATGTTCTGTGCGACTGTTGGAACGGGGATTGGCGGCTGTGCGATTGTAGATGGAAGTGTTTTTCATGGAGCAAGCAACAGTGCCTGTGAGATTGGTTATATTCCAATGGAAGATAGTGATTTCCAAACATTGGGAGCAAGCAGTATTTTAATCAAAAAAGTTGCAGGAAAAAAGAGGGAGCCATTAGACATGTGGGATGGAAAGAAAATATTTGAACTGGCAGAAAAAGGCGATGAGGTTTGCATTTCAGCTATTAAAGAAATGTGTGATGTACTTGGCAAAGGTCTGGCAACAATCTGTTATGTACTGAACCCAGATACAATTGTACTTGGTGGAGGCGTTATGGCTCAGAAAAAAATTCTTGAAAATGAAATCATAGATTCATTGAAGCGGTATTTAAAACCGATTCTGGCAGAACATTTACAAGTATGCTTTGCAGAATATGGAAATGAAGCGGGTATGGTAGGAGCGTTGTATAATTTCCAGAATAAGTGTGGGAGGAAATAGCGCATGAAAATTTTAAAAACCCAAAATTACCAGGATATGAGTAGAAAAGCTGCAAATATTATTTCAGCGCAAATTATATTGAATTCAGAATCTGTTCTTGGTTTAGCAACTGGTTCATCTCCAATTGGAGTTTATGAACAGCTCATCGATTGGAATCATAAAGGAGATGTAGATTTTAGTTCGATTAAAACAGTGAATTTAGATGAGTATCAAGGACTGGATAAAACTGATAAACAAAGTTATTATTATTTTATGCACAAGAGATTGTTTGAACATGTGAATATTCGATTGGAAAATACACATATACCGGATGGTATGGAAAAGGATGCTAGAAAAGAATGTGCACATTATGAAGATGTAATAAAATCTCTTGGAGGCGTTGACTTGCAACTTCTGGGTCTTGGACATAATGGACATATAGGATTTAATGAACCAGCAGATGTATTTGAGGAAGTTACTCATTGCGTTGAATTGACACAGAATACAATTGATGTAAATAAACGTTTCTTTTCATCGGAAGAAGCAGTTCCTAAAAAGGCTTATACGATGGGAATCGGAACAATCATGAGAGCAAAACAGATTGTTTTAATTGTCAGTGGTGAGGATAAGGCGGATATTTTAAAGAAAGTGATTGAAGGACCAGTAACGCCAAAGGTTCCGGCTTCTATTTTAAAATTCCATCCATATGTAACGATAGTTGCAGACAAGGCAGCACTTTCGTTATGCAATAAGCAATATTGAAAACAGATGTTGTAAATGTTATAGTATAGAAAATACGAAAGTACATACAGTTAAATCAAGACATAGGGATATTTTAATCTAAGGGAGTTATTTACTATGATCATAGATAATGTGAAAGTTTACACGGAAGAGAAGACATTTGTAAAAGGTGGAATTATGCTTGATGGGGACAAGATCCAGAGAGTATATACAGAAGAGGAAAAGCCACAGTTTGGTGAGAAAGAGGTATTGGACGGTGAAGGTGCATATGCAATTCCGGGCTTGATCGACCTTCATTTTCATGGCTGCAAAGGAGATGACTTTTGTGATGGAAATGAAGAGGCGATTGAGAGGATCGCACAGTATGAGGCCTCCATTGGTGTGACCGCTATTGCTCCGGCGACCATGACACTTCCGGTGGAAGAACTGAAACAGATCTTAAGTGTTGCAGCAAAATATAAGAAAAACGGGACAAGCCCCAAAGCAGCAGATCTTGTGGGAATTAACATGGAAGGTCCGTTTATCAGCAAAGTAAAAAAAGGGGCACAAGATGAGAGAAATATTATTCCGTGTAATGTAGAAATTGCAGAGCAGTTTCTGGAAGCTTCCGATGGACTGGTGAAATTTATTGGGATTGCTCCGGAAGATAATGAAGATTATCTGAAATTTATCGAGGAAATGAAAGGGAAAGTTAACATTTCTCTGGCTCATACGAATGCAGATTATGATACAGCGAAGAAAGCATTTGACGCGGGAGCAAACCATGCAGTACATCTCTATAACGCAATGCCGGCATTTATTCACCGCGCACCGGGAGTGGTTGGTGCTGTTTATGACGGTAAGCATGTGATGGCAGAGATCATCTGTGATGGGATTCATATTCATCCGGCTATGGTCAGAGCAACTTTTGAGATGATGGGGGCTGACCGTATGATTCTGATCAGTGACAGCATGCGTGCGACCGGGATGCCGGACGGACAGTATACACTTGGCGGATTGGATGTTAAGGTCGTAGGAAAACGTGCGACATTAGTATCTGATGGTGCAATAGCGGGTTCAGCAACGAATCTCGCGGATTGTATGAGAACAGTTGTAAAAGAAATGCAGATTCCGCTTGAGACAGCTATTGCCTGTGTAACAATTAATCCAGCGAAGAGTCTTGGAATTGATGATCAGTATGGTTCGATTAAGGCAGGTAAGAAGGCAGATATTGTACTTCTGAAGGATAATCTGGATCTGCAGGCAGTCATAAAAGATGGTGTAAGACTGTAAATATGATGCTAGGATTGCATGAGTGCAAAGCACGGAACAATCCGTAGGCATCATAGTTGGGGCTTTTGCCCCAACTCATAAATATAAATGTAGGAAAGTTCGCCAGTTTGTGAGAGTATAAAAATGGCGGACTTTTTTTGTTGCCAAGCATACGACAAAAAGGTCCGGTGGACCTTTTTTAGTAGACTTTTTCAGTTCGTGAAAGTTTGTTAATATGTTGCAAAGTCCATGGTATAAACTTATAATAACAGATAGTAGACCCCGCTCACCTTGTATATACTCCATGAGAAGGTTCGGAAAATTATGTTGGAAATGTTTCTGCGAAGCAGATTAAATTGTGCGCGCAAGATTCGCAGGCGACTCTTGAAAAAGGGTGAAATGGGAGCGCAGGAGGAAGTATCATATGAAAAAGAGAATAGTTGCAACATTATTGACATTGATGTTACTGGCATCGCTTGCAACAGGTTGTGGTAAAAATACGGCTAAGGCAGTGAAATTAGACCCGAATAATCCAGTATCATTGAAGATATGGCATTATTATAATGGAACACAGCAGGCAACTTTTGAAGATTTGCTGGAAGAATTTAATGCTACTGTAGGACATGAAGATGGGATTTATGTAGAAGCATATAGTTATGGATCGGTTTCAGATCTGGAGCAGGCAATCACAAGTGCGATAAAGGCAGAAGTAGGAGCAGAGAATTTACCGGATATATTTTCTTCCTATGCAGATACGGCCTATGCGGTGCAACAGGAAGGAAAGCTTGCTGATTTGTCAGAGTATTTTACGGAAGAAGAAAAGTCCAAGTATGTAGATGAGTATCTTGAAGAGGGATATTTGGAAGATGATCAGTCGTTATATCTTCTTCCGGTAGCAAAGTCTACGGAGATATTAATGCTTAATAAGACAGACTGGGAGCCATTTTCGGAAGCAACAGGAGCAAAACTTGATGATCTGAAGACGACAGAAGGAATCACAGAAGTTGCTGAAAAATATTATGAGTGGACGGATAGTCAGACACCGGATGTACCAGATGACGGAAAAGCATTTTATGGAAGAGATTCCATGTCTAATTATTTTATCATTGGCATGAAGCAGATGGGAAAAGAGATTTTTGAAGTGAATGATGGAAAAGTGACGGTGAATACAGATAAAGAACTGATCCATCGGCTATGGGAGAACTATTACGTACCATATATGAAAGGATATTTTTCATCTTATGGGAAATTTGCCTCAGATGATGTAAAAACCGGCGATATTTTAGCGTATACTGGTTCGACAGCTTCTGCATTTTATTTCCCGGATAAGGTGGAGAAAGAAGATGACAGTTATCCAATTGAATATGTTGTACAGGAGTCTCCGATCATGGAGGGCGGCGAAAACTACAGAGTACAGCAGGGCGCAGGAATGGCTGTTGCGAAATCAAATGATGAGCATGAATATGCATCTACAGTATTTTTGAAATGGTTTACGCAGAAAGAGCAGAATTTAAAATTTGTATGTGAATCTGCATATATGCCAGTTTTAAAAGAATCTAATAATATAAAAGCCTTAGAGCAGATTATCAAAGAAGAGAAGATCGATATGAATCACAAGGCATATGATTGTCTGAAAACAGTGTTGAGAGATTTTGATAATACGAAGTTTTACACGACAAAAAGCTTTGAAAATGGATACAGCATGCGTAAGATTATGGATTATAATTTAAAGGATCGTGTGACGGCAGATAAAACAGCAATGGATGAAGCAATTGCGGCAGGAGCTTCCAGGGAAGAAGAGCTTGAAAAATATATATCCGAAGAATCTTTTGAAAGTTGGTATAAAGAATTTTGCGAGGCACTTTCTCAGGTGCAAAGCAAGTAAAAGTTGAAGTGCAGAAACGAATAAAACGAACAGGAAAGTGCATACAGGAAAGTATGTACAGGTAATGTAGGCGTGAAAAAGAAAAAAGCGTTATTGAAAATTATTTTAATACCGGTATTAGTGATTGTACTCATTCAGGGGACAGTTCCTTTTATGACACTTGTTTTTAGCGGGATAAAAGAAAATCTGGAGAATAATACGATCCAGATGGATGAGCATATGATTGAAAAAAGTCAGGTCGTACTTCAAAATGACATGATTGAAAAATGGAGAGCGGTCTATAAGGAAAGTGATGGGCTGGACGAAAAGCTATCAGAAATCTTAAAGATAAACGGAATATCGGTACAGGAATTTCTTGGTTCGGAAGAACTTCAAAAGAGTTATTTAAGCAAGGTTTTTCCCGGACTGGTGGAGTCACTTCAATACGGTACAGCTTCCGGAATCTATCTGATCATGGCGAATGAACAGCCAACAGATCAGGCGGCAAAATATCAGGGATTTTTTGTCAGAGATTCTGATCCGCAGACACGAATTTCGTCAAATACAGATCTTCTTTTAGAGAGAGGAAATAAACAACTGGCACACAGTCTTTCAATTTCGCTGGATAATGCATGGTCAACAGATTTTGAATTTCAAGGAAATGAAGTACGTGCCTCCGATAATTTTTTCTATAAACCGTATCTTGCAGCACTTGAATACAAAGACAGCAATATGGTCGATCTTGGATATTGGGCAGAACCGTTCATTCTGGAAGATAATTATATGGACAATCATGAAATGATTACGTATTCTGTTCCATTGCTGCATAATGGAGAGATTTATGGAATTCTGGGTGTAGAAATTTCCTTAAAATATTTGGAGCGGTATTTTAATGTGAAAGATCTGGACAACTCTTTGAACGCCGGTTATGCGCTGATGGAAGATCAGGGGGACGGTCAGTATAAAGTGATTCTTGGAAAAGGAGCGTTATATGATGTGGCTGCCCGGACAGGAGAGACACTAAAGCTGAAAAAAAGCAACAAAACACAATTATATCAGGTGGCAGGTGCAACAGTTGGGAAACAGAATGTTTACGCAATTGTAAAACCACTGAGCCTGTATAGCAATAATGTGCCATATGAAGATACGAATTGGTGCTTATGTGGACTTGTCACGGAAAAATCCATATATGGTCTGGGAAACAGTGTCTACAATATTATACTGGCAGCTATAGTGGGAAGCACAATGCTGGCAGCTTTCTGTGTATATTTTCTGGTTACTTATGTTACTAAACCAGTAAATCGTCTGGTAGAAGGTGTGCGCGGAGGTGTGGAGGGAATCCATGCATTTGCCCCAGCGGACATTGCGGAAATTGATGAATTGCATGATGTGATCGAGAATCTGACCGATGCCCAACAGCAGGCAGAAGAACAGCTTCTGGAAGAAAAAGAACGTTACAGGATTGCGGTTGAGACATCTGAAGATATATTCTTTACGTTCTGGAAGAAAGAAAAGAAGCTGGAGATTGTTAACAGTATCAGGCATGATGGAATTTGGGATTGTAAGGAGCATGCGGAATTTGCAGAAAATGGTTATATTTATCCGGACGACATAAAAAAGGTTCATACAGTATTTCAAAATCTGAAGGATAAAGTTTTTCTTGAATTTCGGTTTCGGTGTACAAAAGAGGAGCCATATTACTGGGTTCAACTGACTGGAAGTATCTTTCGGGATGAGAATGGAGAGTATGACCGGCTTGTTGGCTGTATACACAATATTCATCAGCAAAAGATGTTAGAAGAAGCGCAGCGGACACAACAGCAATTCGATTCAACGACAACATTTTATCGATGGTCCTATGGCATCAAAGCCATTGCGGCGGCAAAAAAAGAATATCCGCAAAGTGTGCTGGCAGTTACAAATATTGAAAAATTTTCTGCGATTAATGAGAAATATGGACTTGTATATGGAGATCTTGTATTAGAGACGGTTGCACGTCTTTTGAAAGACGAATGCAAAAAAATCACGGATTGCGATAGTATCGGAGTCCGGGGAGGTGCGGATCAGCTGCTGATCTGGGTTCCGTGCATTACGGCAGATCAGATGGAGGATTTGATGAAATGTGTGAGAGAAAAGGTCGCACACATTGTAGATGAAAACTATCTGGTACTTAATTTCCAATGTGGAATAAGAATTTGTGAAGAGAACCAGGAGCTTTCAGATACGATCCGTCAGGCATTTGTTGCATTAGAGGCAGTGCAGTCGGGAAGAGAGAATATCCTGTGTTATGAAAATCTTTCGGAATTTGAGAAGAAACTTCATATCAGAAAACTGAAAAAAACAGAACCATTTGAAAAACTCAAGCAGATGAGCCTGCCGTCTTTAGCATTGAATTTATTTGACCGGAGTGGTGAGATGAAGGTGTCCATGGATATGCTGGCACTGAAGATCCAGGAAATATATCATATGGAGAATCTGATCATCACAAGATTTTACAGAGATACGCTTGTGAATCTGTATGGATATAATTGGAAAGAAAAAGATAACAGCTGGGATGGAATCCTGCGCTGTACTGGTTCTGACTATAAGCGGTATGTAGAAACGAAAATAGTACAGAAGCTTATGCCTGTTACAAAGAGGGAACAAAACGATGTGACGATTTGTCGATTTTTGCCGTCAAAAGATAGTTGGATATTTCATATGGCAGATGAAGGCTGTTATTCCGGAAGTATTATATTTGTCGGGATAGATAATGAAATTATGAAAGAAGGACATAATCAGAAACGACTGGAAGAAGTATGTACCATTATCCAGAACCGGATGAATCTGGAAAGACATGATCTGTCTGCACAGGCGAAATCAGAGTTCCTTGCCCGTATGTCTCATGAGATACGTACACCGATGAACGGAATTATCGGAATGACGGAAATCGCACTTCAGAATGAACAGACAGAAGAAAAACGAATAGACTGTCTGAAGAAAATTCAAAGCTCTTCGGGATATTTATTAAATATTTTGAATGATATTCTGGATATGTCTAAGATTGAAAGTGGAAAGATGCAGCTTGTCTATGGCAGATATAATCTCAAAAAGTTGCTGGATAATGTTGAGGCATTGATGGAATCTCGAATGTCAGAACGTCAGATTTGTTTTACGAAGCAGATCAATCTTATTCATGAATGGTTTTACTGTGATGAACTGCGTATCAATCAGGTGCTTTTGAATTTACTGAGCAATGCAGTGAAATATACGCATAAAGGTGGAAATGTATGTCTGACTGTAAAAGAAATCTGCGATGAGAAGGAAAAAGCCAGCCTCTACTTTTCAGTGCAGGATGATGGAATTGGCATCGAGGAAGAAAAGCAAAAACTCATTTTCCAGAATTTTGAGCAGGCAGATGAATCTGAGATCGCAAGAAGGCAGGGAACAGGATTAGGTCTGGCAATCAGCCGCAGACTGATCCATATGATGGATTCCGAGATTAATCTGGAAAGCGAATTACATAAAGGAAGCAATTTCAGCTTTACACTGAAGTTAAAATATCTGGAGAACGTAGAGGGAGTAAAAGATTCGTCAGAAAAGTCATTGGATCTGAAAGAAAAGCATATTCTGATCGTGGAAGATAATGAATTGAATATGGAGATTATCCATACCATTCTGGATAAGTACGAAGCCAAGATCGAGGAAGCATATGATGGGCAGCAGGCTCTGGAAAAAATACGTCAAAGCAAGGAAGGAGAATATGATCTTATTCTTATGGACATTATGATGCCAGTCATGGATGGACTGGAGGCAGCCAGAGAAATTCGAAAGCTTCCACGTAATGACTGCAAAACACTTCCAATCGTTGCGATGAGTGCAAATGCGTTTGATGAAGATGTTAAAAAGTCTTTGGCTAGTGGTATGGACGCTCATTTGTCTAAGCCAATTAATATGGAACAGTTGGAAAAGACACTTGCCAGATTTGTGAAAGGACCAAGGCCCTCATGTTTGGAAGAAACGAAATGTCTTTCTTGATCGATATCCAGGGAACCGGAAAATGTATTATCGATTGTGACACATAAAGAATGATCGTCTGTTTTAGCGCGGACGATTATTTTTTGTCTTCACCAGATTGTGCATTGCAGGCATCTATAGCATTTTCCAGAAGATTTCCAAATAGAATGGATAAATCTGTCTCTGAAATAGAAATATGTTTTGGAATCGAAGCGGAAACAGAGTAAGTGATCCCAAATGTACGTGCCTGCTTGGAAAAATATGAAAGAATTGCCTGGACGCATTGCTGATTCCAGACTGGAGCGGTTGGCATTTCCGTAGATTGTATAATTCCACATCAGATAAAATGTACAAGGGATGATCCAAAGATAATGCCATTCCATTCCGGAAGATTTCTGTTCTACCGCAGGTTTATATATTTCTTTATATGAAAAAAATAGCGAAACACACAAAATAATTTCTACCAGAAAGAACACGAATGAAAATGACCAGCGATAGGACTGGCGGGCTAGTTCCGGGAAAAGGTATCCTTCGATACATTTGGAGGAGATGACAGCCAGATATCAATAAAAGCGACTCGCATATGCCCACCTCCTGATGGATATGTTTTTGTTGTTTTTATCATAGCAAAATCCGATAAAAAACGCAAATCATGTATTATAGAATAACGCGCAGAATAAAGTAAGTATCTGTCACCGAAAACTGGCAGCTTCCATTCAGTTTTTCAGCAACATACCAGATACTTTTTGTTCCAAACCCGTGTCCGGCTTCGGAAGTATATGGAAGTCCATTCATAAATTCTGGCTTATCTGCATAAGTATTTTTCAGAAAAATCAGTAATTTTTCTTCATTCAGACGCATATCCAGTTTAATTTCACGTTTCGCTTCTGGAAGTTTCAGGACTGCATGGATCGCATTTTCCAAAGCATTGGAAAGAATTGCAGTCATATCCACCTCAGAGACTGCAAGAGTCTCCGGAAGTTGTATAGAGTATTCAAAATGAATATAGTTATGTTCCAGTTCATTCTCATGAGAAGATAGAATTAAGTTTATAATTTCATTTTTACAATATCGCTGTGTTACGGTTTTGTCAGAAGTATGGATGACTTCGTTAATATATTCCAATGCTTTTTCATTGTCGTTATTTTCAATATAAGAAGAAATGCTTAATAAAAAATGTCTCATATCATGGCGCAGAATAGAGACAGCGTGTTCGGAGCGGCGAATCGCGTCCAGTTCCTTTTCAGACTGGATCCGCTTCATCTCCATAATCTGGTTGCGCTGTTCTGCTTCTTTATTGGCTTCGTATTCCTTGAAATAAAGAAACAAAAACATCAGATAAGTGATGCAGAGCACGAATCCAAGAAATTCGCCAACTACCTTTGAGCCGGAATAAAGAAGTAAAGTATATTTACTTGTCATATAATCAAAAATGTAATAGACAAAAGGCATAAATCCGAGGATAGCCAGTGAACGAGCCGGCTTCTGCAGAAGCTGTGCAGTAATGTCGGAAACGTAATGGACAAGCAGGATAAATACGATAATGGTCACACAGATACGGACACTGTAATAGATCCATTCCTGACTGGTCAATGTCATTGCTGCAATTCCGGTCCAGTTACTGATCTGGCAGCAGAGGTATGCAGTCAGAACAGCCAAAATGGAGTTGGCCATTTTATATTTGTAATAAAAAGTAAGAAACAATACAAGCGGAATGTGAATAATGAAAGGATAGACCTGTTCCGTGAAACTGGTTCCATGCAATACAAAAAAAAGCACATAAAAAACACCTGTAATACACGAAAAAGTTAACAAGGTAAGGATATTCTTCCGGTTCATGCGGATGCCGAGAAATGCAGCAGATGCGTAGACACCGAACAATAATGTAGTTGTGTTATGAATCAGGCTTAAAATATTTACAAGCATCGTAGTTTCCTCTTTTGTTCGAAAATATGTGGATAAAATCCAGATCCGGTGTACAAATTGTGGAAAACATATCTATATATCAGGAGTCCTGGAACATCTGGGCAAAATAGGCCTCTTTGAAAGCTTTTGCGCAGCCTCTGGAAACCGGAATGTTCCGCCCGGATTTCGTAGTAATCTCAGCTGCGGTAAAATGATCTACATTTTGCAGATATACAAGGTAGCTTCGATGACATTTGAAAAATCCATCCTGCGAAGAGAAACGCTCCTCAAAGGAATGAAATGGTTCTGCGGACTCTATGATATTGCCGGAGCGCAGATGAAAGAAAACTCTCTTATTCTGAGCTTCTGCGTATTCAATTTCATGAAAATACAGTTTCTGATAACCGGTGACAGTTTTGATCACCATGTTCTTTGGTTCTTCTGCAAATGATTGGGCACATTCGTCCAAAAGTTCCTTGAGCTTATCATAGGCAATTGGTTTCAGCACATATCCCTGAGCTTTGACCTCATAAGACTCTAAGGCAAATTCCGGTGATGAAGTCAGAAAGATGATTTTAACGGACTTATCGCGCTGACGAAGTTCCCTGGCGGCATCCATACCATTTAAAAGAGGCATGATAATGTCCAAAAAAATAATATCCAGCCGTTCTTCTGTATTGGCAGCGACTAGCTTATCACCGTTATTAAAAGTGTATATCTTTACCGGGATCCGGCGTTCATCGGACCATTTCCGAATTAATTTTTCAGCACAGATCAGGAATATCTTGCTGTCGTCACAGATGCCTATTTTCAGCATATTCTCACTCCAGTTCATCTTTTCTATAAATACATTTTAATATAGAAACACTTTTCTTTCAATAAAATCAAATTGCAGTTCGCGCCGTATAAATGACAACTCGCGCCGGAGACAAAAATAGGACAGGAAAATAGGTATAATGTTAGATGGGATTAGGATAATTAATTTAATAAAACAGGAATGCATAATATACGCCCCGTAAAATATTCACATTTTGCGAGGCGTTTTTCCTTAAGAAAAACATAAGTATTTTCTTGTTGAGAAGATAGGAATGTTATGATATGATAAGTCCACTCAAACATTCGAAATAGCGATCATGATATTTTAAGAAGCAGTTCTGCTTCGATCAGAACGGACAGGAACGTCTGCATGAGAGCATACGAGAAATCAAAGCCAGTGCGGATATGGAGGTAGAGTATATGAAGATGGAAGAAAGAGAACGGATTATACGAGACGAGGGAAAACAGATTGGAATTATTAATGGAAAAATAGAATCTGTTTTGGAATTACTTGAGGATAAAGGAGAAGTTCTGGAAAAGGTGAAGGCAGAAATTTTCGCAGAAACGGATCCGGAAGTATTGAAGAAGTGGCTGCGTTTGGCAGCAAAATCGGAAACGATAGAGGAATTTTGTAAAGAGATAGATCATTAAATGGAACTGTAAAATGCATAATATACGCCCCGTAAAATATTCACATTTTGCGAGGCGTTTTTGTATGAGATAATAATCAGAACAGCTACAGTTTCAAGGAATGGTATGTCAGATATCAAATATCCACGTCTTCAGTATCGGATTCAGCTAATGTCCCACGTACAGTTGGTTCTATGGTATTGACCATTAAATGTTCCAGGAACTGCATTCCGCTTCCTTCGAGAAAGCGCCCGTAAAGTGGAAGCTTCGTCATCTCCCCTGTGATGGAAGACAGACCTTCTAAAATAAGCTCTTTCCCGGGAGACTCGGACCAATGTGCCATTAATTCGTTGCTTTTGAAATGTAAATAAAGCTTTCGGCTCATGGCTTCTTCCAGATAGACCATATCAAGAACAAGAACCGGGGCGTGATCTGCATCAGTAGTATACTCACATTTTACAGCTACAAGGTAAGTTTCTCCATGAAGTGTAATTAGGTTATCGATATAACGATCAAAACTTGCGGTCAGCGTACAATTTTCTTCTCCTTCCAGAAAGTGAATACAAAATTTGTCTGGACAGTTGATTTTGTCATATTGAAAAGAAATCTGTCTGACTCCGTTTGTCAGATTATTATGGAATACTTGAATAATCAGCGGAAACAGGCCAACACTTGCGGGATTTATATTGTAGCATTTTTCGTTTAAATCCTTTAGCAACCGGACATATTTGGGATATATTGCATGGCTTCTGGAATATCCGCTTTTCTTTGCCCAGCCGCCGCGTCGGATCTGCGGCATGCAGGAAGGTCCATGGGAAAGTGAGTGAACCAGGTGTGTCAGTTTGTGATACTCGGCAGGATTTTCAGGGAGAGCATATTCAGATGCCTGATATTCCTGTGGAAATGCATCACGTATCAGATCTAGCATGACGTTATTCTGGAAGAGTTCATTGTTCCCAGCGCAGGTGACAATGACCATGTCAAGGTCAGGATACACGATTACATTCTGTCCGAGCATACCATTGAATTCAAAACTGCCTAGACGTTGTTCCATCCAGACCTGATATCCGTAACCATAAGTACCTTCTATACTGTCAATCTGTTTGGTGGTCGATTCGCGGATCCAGTCGGCCGGAATGATCTGCTTTTCGTGCCACATGCCGTGGTTTAGATAGAGCTGCCCTAATTTTGCCATGTCTTCCGGACAAATAAAAAGTCCCCAGCCGCCTTTTGTGATGCCTTTTGGGCAGGTCTCCCAAAGATAGCGGGTGATGCCAAGAGGCTCAAATAGACGTGGCCGCAAGTATTCCTCCAGCGTCATCTCAGTTTTTGCGCTGACAATTGCAGAAAGGACATAAGTATTCAGACTGTTATACTGAAATTCTGTGCCAGGTTTCCCTGATACAGGTGCATTCAGATAGCTTTCCAGCCAGTCATTACCAGAGACAATCCCAGATTCGTTAAATGTTACACCACTTGTCATTGTCAGAAGATGCCGTACTGTGATTTCCGGTCGGAAGATTTTGATCAGTGGATTGACTTTTCCGGGAAAGATATTGTATATGTTTTCATCTAAAGAAAGTTTCCCCTCATCGATTAGCAATCCGATTGCCATACCGGTAATACTCTTACACATGGAATGGGAAATGTGCCATATGCCGCTCCGGTAAGGCGCAAAGCTGCAGTCACAGATTACATTTCCATGTCGCAGTACAAGAAAGTGATGCATATCCGTGTATGGAGATGCAGATAAGTTACTTAGTAAATGTATCAGTTTCTCGGAAGAGACACCCTGGCTCTCTGGTGTAGCGCGCAGGAAAGCCTGTTCATACGGAAGGTTTTCCGGAAACGGGATTTTCTGTGGTGTGAAATCAACTTTGCTAACCCCGTTGGTCTTGCCGAGAATCATATTTGTGATCATTTCAATCACAGCAAGCTGCTCTTTTGCCATGGCAGGTCACCTCCATATAAAAAAATAACATGCAGCAGAGCACATCCATCTCTGCTGCACAATTTGCAAGTAAAGCTCTTGCTTATAGTATAACATTATTCATCCCTGACTACCCAATCTTTTTTCAGATACCAGACAGCGCCTTGCCAGTAAGTCTCTTCCGGAAGTGGATCCGTAAAAAGATGCTGCCAGCTTTTCTTGATTTTCTGAGCCAGAAGCGGATAAAATGAGGACTTCATAATGTCCAGTGGGTCGCGGACGCCCTGACGCTTATATTCCTGCTCAAAGGCGGCGATTTCTTCATCAGTTCCAACATATTCCATGTTCAGAATTTTATTCCATGTTCTCCGGTCAAAAAGAATCAACTCGTCTTTGGGAATTTCCAGGTGCATACGCCGGCAGCCAGCATTTGGAACTGCCCATTTTTTATCACGGTACATCCAGATTGGTGATTCAGCCTCTTGTGGCTTTGGAATGATCTTTACAGCTTCCTGGCGGAAAAACTTGTAAGCAGTGTCAAAAATCCAGGCAGTGTCTTGATATTTCTTTGTGATATAAGCCTGTTTTACATAGTTTACGCCATCTTTATCTACAATATCCCAGACAAGGTCAGGCTGCGTGCAATACATCGTGACAGTGTCTGAGGCTGATGATATATTATTCTCCGTCATAAAAACGTACCTCCTTGATCCACTCTTTCTTTAACTTCCAGCAGGTTCCGACCATGAGGGACGGATCATCCGGCTGAATCGTAAAAATTCGATCCCAGCTTTTGATAATTTTCTGCCTGAGCAGCGGGTAGAAGTTTCCTTTACTGGTTGTAACTAATGAATCTTCGGAGGCGATTCCATATTTTTTTAACTCTTCCATGTGGGCATTTTCATCGGCCTCATCCAGCGGCACATAGAAATAATTGACGCGGTAGCCCCATTTGTCAAAATTGCAGATCAGGTATTCCCCCTCTGGAATCTCGACTTCGAATATGATTGCGTGTTCGGTTGGCTGTAACATCATATCCTCACTAACACTGAGCCAGATTGGATATTTCAGATCTTCTGGGATATCAATATATTTTCCTGCAGCTTTTGTGTACCATTCATACAATTCCAGATAGAATTCGGAAATGGTATCATTTTTTGCCTCGATATATTCTTTCTTTACAATATATTGACCTGTTTTTTGAAGCTCATCCCAGACAGCTTCATGTTGTCTTGTCCAAAACCGCATAGAAAAAACCTCCTTTATGATAAGTATAAAAACAGTTTCCTCTCGGGATGCTTTCGTGCTATTGAGAAATGTTTTGAAAATACTTAATTGTTAATTCTATGGTAAAACATCTGAAAAAGGTTTGCAAGACAATAATAAGCATGCTTATTAAATTTGTGGGTTTCGATCATATTTTTCCCGAGAGCGAAGTATTTATAATGGGGAATTCGCTGCTAAAGACAGAGCGGAAAAAGCATTTTATCGTGCGTCCATTTCCAGAGCGAGATGAAGAGCTGGAAGACATTTTCCGCACTTATGATTTTGAACTTATGGTTTATTTTTCTAATTATATTACATTTCATGGAACGATGGAAGGTGAAGCGGAGAAGCTTCGAAAAGTGTTAAGTTATTGTAAACGCAGTAAAGAGATACATGTAATCTATCTAACTGGTCCGGAGGCGGGGGATGTAGCTACGACCGGAAAGACACTTCTTGTCCGTGGAGCCGAGAATCTGTGTTGTCAGTATGGGAAAATGTACCAGATTCCGGTCAAAATCGTAAGAATTCCGTATCTGTATTCCGGAGTTTATAAGGAAGATTATTTTTATAAAATGTTTGCGGCTATCCGTAGTGGGGAGCTGGTGGAGATTCAGGATAATGCGCTGAATCTGAACTGGGATGTGTCCTATGATTTTGATGCTGAAGATATTACTTATACCGTAGAGCTTGCGACAGATTACCAGTTCCAGAATGTGATCTTCCGGCAGGAAGGAGTGGCAGTTCCGGAAGTACAGACAAGTGTTCCAGCAGCAGGCCAGTACTTTGTACGGGTACGTGCAACCGATTCATCTGGAAAGACACAGGACGCATTTGATTATTATACAACCGACAATGGCAAGAATTATGGTATGAAATGCTTCTATGTGACAGCAGACCAGCGTATTGAGGAAGATATTTATGAAAAAAATTAAGAATATCAGTCATGTCGGGATAGCAGAACATATGAAGCAGTTAAAAAATGCTAAGATACCGGAGCCTGGAAAGCTTGTAATGGAAGTGAAATTTACAGAGCTGCTTCCGCAAATCATACGAGATCTTCTTTATCTGTTCTGGGCGATAACGACAGGAATTACAGCCGGTGCAGGTATGTATGTGCTTGCGGTACTGGCGGCAGTGATCATGATTGTTATGATTTATTTATTTTATCACAGACAGCAGAGTGGAAAGATTTATATTGTAGTAATTCATTATACCGGAGACGATGCCGGAGATGAAATCATACGCAACTTTGGAAAAATTCGTTATTTTATCAAATCAAAGACGATGCGGAAAGAAAAGACAGAGATGGCAGTTGAAGTATTCTGCAGACAGAATCAGATGGACTTTACGGAAAAAATCCGTAAGATTGAAAATGTGGATGATGTAACGTTGATCCAGTATAATGGCGAATATCACGGATAAAGGTAACTAAAAAAGGTCCACCGGACCTTTTTGTCGTATGCTTGGCAACGTAAGAAGCCCGCGGGTCATGTGACCTGCGGGCTTCTTGCCGTTGTTTTTATAGTTATCTAAAGGAATGAGAGTTAAGTGCGTTTTGCACTTTATGAGGGGGAGATAGTTGATATTGATGGATGTCTCTCTCAACTATCTGTCATTAAGTATACAGAGGAAATGTGTCTAAAGTATGTGCGTGGTCTTAAAGAAATCGAAAATTTCTTAAGGAAATCTTATGGAAGTCTTATTTATTCCTGCCATACACGCAAAAAAAGAAACCTTGTAATCAAGGTTTCTTTTTAGAGGCGCCAACCAGATTTGAACTGGTGATAGAGGTGTTGCAGACCTTTGCCTTACCACTTGGCTATGGCGCCATATCGAATGCTTATTTAGAATAACAAAGATTTCCGGTTTCGTCAACCCCAAAATGAAAAAATATTTCGAAAATTTGAATCAATTTGAAGTAGTCAGGATTATCATTAAAATTACCGGCAAAAAGACTTTCGAAAAATTTCATAATTTGACGTTATTGACAATGGCGTTACAGATAGTATAATTTGTAATATTGATGTCACGAGGCAGTCTTTTGACATTATGGTTGGATTTTTCTCCAACGTTATTATTACGAATAAAAGGTGTGAAAATTATGGAAAAAGATAAAGATTTCCTAGGGACAGAACCGATTGGAAAGCTTCTGCTCCGGCTGGCAATCCCAACGCTGGCAGCGCAGCTTATTAACATGCTGTACAACGTGGTGGATCGAATTTACATCGGTCATATCCCGAAGGTAGGAGCTTTGGCTCTTACGGGTGTCGGCGTGTGTATGCCGCTTATTATGATCGTGTCAGCATTTGCAGTGCTGGTAGGAAATGGTGGCGCGCCGAGAGCGTCTATTTATATGGGACAGAATAATAAGGAAGATGCGGAGAAGACACTTGGTAACTGCTTCGCAACACAGATTTTGGTGGCAATCGTGCTGACAATTGTGCTGCTTCTTGGCAATCGCACATTTCTACTGGCATTTGGAGCCAGTGAGAATACGATTTCATATGCGGCAGCCTACATGAACATTTATGCAGTGGGAACGATTTTTGTGCAGTTGACACTTGGGTTAAATGCATTTATCACTGCGCAGGGATTTGCAAAGACAGGAATGTTATCTGTGCTGATTGGTGCAGTGATCAACATTGTGCTTGACCCGATTTTTATCTTTGGATTACATATGGGCGTGCGAGGCGCAGCGCTTGCAACAATCATATCACAGGCATGCTCCTGTATCTGGGTCGTCAGCTTCTTATTTGGAAAGAAGACATTTTTAAAGATACAAAGAAAGAATATGAAGCTGGAAGCAAGAATTATATTACCAAGTCTTGCGCTGGGACTTGCAACATTTATTATGCAGGCGAGTGAAAGTATTATCACGGTGTGCTTCAACTCATCTTTGTTAAAATATGGCGGGGATATTGCAGTTGGAGCCATGACGATCCTGACCAGTGTAATGCAGTTTGCGATGCTGCCACTACAGGGACTTGGACAGGGAGCACAGCCGATACTCAGCTATAACTATGGAGCAAAAAATGTAGACCGCGTTCGGGGAACATTTCGCCTGCTGTTAAAGGTAAGCGTTGGGTATGCAGTGATTCTGTGGTTATGTGTAGAACTTTTTCCACAGATTTTCGTCAGCATGTTCACATCAGACGCAGCACTGCTTGCATTTAGCAAGACAGCACTTCGTGTATATATGGCAGCAATGTTTATGTTTGGAATCCAGATCGCATGCCAGATGGGATTTACCTCTCTTGGCTGCGCACCAGAATCCATTATTGTGGCAGTAATGAGGAAATTCGTACTGTTGATTCCACTGATTTATATTGTTCCACATATCTGGGGTGCAGATCGAACTATGGGAGTATATCTGGCAGAACCAATTGCCGATTTCTTCGCAGTAACATTCACCATGATCCTGTTCAGTAACCGGTTTAAGAAAGCATTGAAAAAAATAGAAAAGTAAAAAAGGGACACCCTAAATCAATGATGGGGACGTAGAACTTTGAAGGTTTACTACGTCCCCAATTATTATTTTATATGTAATGTCCGCCGTTCATTCCGCTTCCACCACAGCAGAGTCCGCTTCCGCCGCAGCATAGGTTACAGACGAGGTTGGCGATACATAGTTTTACGCACCAGTCGCCGCTGCTTGAGAAGGTTGTCTGGTAAGGTTCTTGCTGCTGGCGGTACCAGTTTCCGCCATTTTCCAGTCGTTGTACGAGGGTGGTGTACTGTATATTGTTCGGTTCCATACGAGCTGCTTCGCGTGCATGCTGTAGGGCAATGACGTTATTGCCGATACCGGAGTTAGCGATGGCACTGTAGTAATACCATTGCGCAGTCTTGTTATCAATTCCGTTTAGAACATTGATTGCTTCCTGATAGCGGCCATTATTAATGAAATTGGCAGCGGCCTGCATATGAAGGTCACCTTCGTTACTGGTCGCGCCGGATCGTCTCTGCTGATACTGACCGGAGTAACCGCGGAAGTTTCCGAATCCTCCAAAGTCAAATCCTCCAAAGTCAAATCCGCCGAAGTCAAATCCTCCAAAGTCACCGTAGCCACCATTAGGATTATTTCCATCGTAACCGCCGGAAGAGCTTCCGTAACCATTTTCATAGGAACCGGTAGTACCGTATTCGCGTTCATGCATAATTTGCTGGTAAGCCTGCTGGACTTCTTTGAATTTGGCTTCTGCCTGATCTTTGTTCGGGTTATTGATATTTGCATCCGGGTGATATTTTCGGCTTAGTGCCCGGTATGCTTTTTTTATTTCGTCATCAGTAGCACCGCGGGAAATGCCAAGGACGCTGTATGGATCATTCATGATTGTTCTCCTTATTCTGGTTTTCATATCGTTTGGACGTAACCATAGTATACCTGCACCACACCCCGGAATACAAGATGTTTCTTAAAATATCTGCGTGAAGCAGAATCGGAAGCTGTTCAAATTCTCTGGAACATTCGGCCATCATCATGGTCAGAAGAGTGCGGCATTCTGTGACGAACTGTTCTGGAGTTTTTTGCAAAAATGCTTCCTTTAGCGGATTGTAGCTGTTATTTCCAATATCCTTTTCTACATCTTCATAGGCGTCCATGAGGTAAATGAATTTGCCAAGGAAGAATCCGATTTTTCGAAGAGATAATTCCCATGCGTCTGGTTCCCAGGCAAAGATTTCAGCCATGATATCACCGAAAAGTCCTGCCATAAGGTCAAGATTTGTCTCACCTTTTTTTTCATATTGATTGATTTCTTCTAATTTTGAGTGGATCAGCCGGACTTTTTCCGGGTAATTACTTTCAATCTTTTTGATCTTCGGCTCCAGCGCTTTTGCAGCAATATATCCTTTTTTCTTTCGCTCATCGGTCCAGTCGTCCTTACATTTATAATAGGAAAGAATGAGATTCATGGAAGCTGCATAATCTGTATATTCGTTAATTTTTGTCGGATGTTTCTCAAGCGGGTGCGCAATGCAGCGAGTCTCACCGGCTATAGTCTTTGGTTCGTAAAGCCCGGTGAGCAGGACAATGAGAAATGTCATGTCGTAGGACAGTGTCAGTTGACCGCGCTTTCCGTAACATTCTTTCAGACGGCGACAAAGACCACAATAGTACGCCTGGTACACATCGTAGTCTTTGAATTTCATTTCAGCTTTGTTGATTGCAATATATCCAAACATAAAAAGCCCCTTTACTTAGCTCTTCTTGATAAATGTTGTGTTACATTTCGGACAGCGGATTTCAATACGGCCTTTGCCTTTTGGTACACGTATTTTCTGTTTACAAGTCGGACATTTGTAAATGTGATGTGTCTTTCTCTGTGCCATTATACTTTTCTGTGAGGCGAAGAAATGTCGAACTTTCGCTGTTTTTGCCAGATAAGCCTGGTTCTCACAGGCACGTTTATAAGTTTGTCTTGAGAACATACGGAAATATGTGTAGATCAAAAGTGCCCAGCACAGCAGGGATAATACACTCCCCAATCTTGCAGGTACAAAGTTCGCCAAAAGCATCAGTACTAAAGAGACTATAATTGTAAATTTCCCAAAGGAATCTAATCCATATCTTCCATACATAAAGCGTTGTAATTTTTCTTTCATCAGTATCGTCCTCCTATGTAAATATCATACGCGCAGGCAAAAGAAAGTCAATAAACTGCAAATTAAAAAATTATAAAATAATTGCAGCAGGTAACGCAGATGTGCTACTATAGAGGAATAAAAAAGGAGCAGCGTATGAGTAAGAATAGAAGAAGACCACATCGTGGCCGCAGAGAAAAGAAAAAGAAAGCCGGCATGTTATCCAATATCATCCTGATCGTGGCACTGGCTGTATTTTGCGTTTCAGCCTTTCAACTTGTGAAGATTGTCGGAGGTTATGCAAAAGGCCGTGATGAATATAAGAAGATTCAGAGCATTGCGATTAATAAAGAAGACAGTGAGCCGGAAAAAGGCTTTTCTGTTAATTTTGATGAATTAAAAGGAATCAATCCGGATACAGTCGGGTGGATCCGTTTTTACCCGGAGCCATCAATTATTAATTATCCGATTGTTCAGACAACAGATAATGAAAAATATTTACACAAAACATTTTCGGAAAATGATAATACACTTGGAACGATTTTTTTGAATGCGGACAATAATGCAAATTTCAATGATCGTAATTCAATCATATATGGGCATCGTATGAAGGACGGTTCTATGTTTCGAAAGTTAGATGAATATAAAGAGAAATCTTTCTGGGAAGCAAATCCGTATTTTTACATTTACACGCCGGACGGAAGAGAGATTGTATATCATATTTACAGTGCGGCGACAGTCAAGGATACAGACGATGTGTATCTGACAGGCTTCGAGAACGACGAAGCATATCAGTCTTACCTGGATATGACGAAGCGGATCGCGATTTATGATACGGGTGTGGAAGTGACGACTGCAGATTCCGTTGTGACACTATCAACATGTACAAGCGCCAGCGACGAGCACCGATTTGTAGTGATTGGAGTAAAAGAACAAGAAAATCAAATGGGACAGACAAAGAATTAAGAAATGTCTGGACAGCAAAAATTATTCAGAAAATAGAAAAAGTTGAAGACCCGGCAGATTACAAGGGAGGGGACAGCATGGGATATAATTATGAAGTCGGCGATATAGTAACATTGAAAAAACCACATCCTTGTGGAAGCAAAGAGTGGGAGATATTACGTGTAGGTGCGGATTTCCGATTGAAATGTATGGGATGCGGACATCAGATTATGACAGCACGGAAACTGGTCGAAAAAAATACAAAAGATTTGAAGAAAAAGGCTTGAAATCGGGAATCTTATATGATATAGTAGATAACCGTGATACAATATTTTTCTGCCCATTTAAGGGTGGAATTCCTTGCTCCCACATAAGCGGGCGGGGGCCAAAAGACCAGAAGGAGGTGCAGGACGACATGAATAAGTATGAATTAGCTGTTGTTGTCAGTGCAAAAATCGAAGATGACGAGAGAGCTCAGGTTATCGAGAAAGTAAAGGCTTTAGTAGAGCGTTTCGGTGGCAAGATCTCTGACGTTGATGAGAGCGGTAAGAAGAGATTAGCTTACGAGATTCAGAAAATGAAAGAAGCATATTACTACTTCATCCACTTCGATGCTGAGGCTGATGTTCCAGGCGAGATCGAGCAGAGAATCCGCATTATGGACAATGTCATCAGATATTTATGCGTAAGACAGGAAGCATAATCAGGAAGAAGAGGTAATTATATGAATAAAGTTATTTTGATGGGACGCCTGACCAGAGATCCAGAAGTGAGATATTCACAGGGTGGAGAGAATTCTCTGGCAATTGCGAGATATACGTTGGCAGTAGACAGAAGATTCAAACGTAATGGTGATGATCAGACTGCTGACTTCATCGGTTGCGTTGCGTTTGGACGAAACGCTGAGTTCGCTGAGAAGTATTTCCGTCAGGGACTGAAGGTTGTTGTGACCGGACGTATCCAGACAGGAAGCTACACGAACAAAGATGGACAAAAGGTATATACAACAGACGTTGTAGTGGAAGATCAGGAATTTGCGGAAAGTAAAGCTACGAGTCAGCAGAATCAGCAGAAACCAAGCGGACCGGCACCGGATAACTCAGATGGCTTCATGAATATTCCAGATGGAATTGACGAAGTTTTACCGTTTAACTAGGAGTTTATGCAATGAATACAAAACCGAAACGATGTTGTTACCCGGATTGCTTTCATTGCCCTTACGTAGATTGTCGGTGGAATTCAGACCCAACTGCATGGGCGTATAACCATTCAGAACCCGGAAAACTCAGAGATAAAAGATATATGGAGTCAGAAAAAGGGAAGGAAGCGCAGATGCGATACGCCCAATCCGACAAGGGGAAAGCAAGGGACAAGAGAAAGCAGGAGAAGAAAGTAAAATCTGGGAAGAATGCAGAGTATTGCAGAAGATATTACAAGACGCATCGGACAGAAATTATGCGGAAAAAGAGAGAGAAGATGGAAACACTTAAGGTGGGTGAGAAAGTTGATACTAATTGAAGATACGAGACAGCAAAGGTTGAAACACAACATCAAGCGAGACTTCTTCCGAAGCAAAGGGATTATCCTGCGAAAAGAAGCTCTTGATTGTGGAGATTATACGCTCATCAATGACCGAAGCGTTGTAGTTGACACCAAGAAAGATATTCAAGAACTGATTGGAGATATTCAAGTGAAAACTATTCCCCTGAAAGAACTTGCTCCGGCAGTCCATGAGATTTACGAAAAATACAACCTTACGGGATTTGAAGAAGAAAAAATGGTACGCCTTATCTTTGATTCCGATGTAGGAAGAAATCCAGAAAGAGAAATACTTGTTACATGCAATGAAAACGGATTTTGCGATGAAGCAGAAAAAGCTTTTCAGCAACTTTATGTAAAAAGACGAGGATTCTTTCATCGGGGATTGAAAAGAGCTGAAAATGGCGATGTAAGACTCTATGTATTAGTGGAAAACAGGGATGGAGTTAATTCAATAGCTGATTTGGAAAAATGGATAAACCCAAGACTCAAAATGCAAAAATGGATTACTACACCATCAGGAACAAAAAGAAAGGTGCTGAAATACCCAAGCGCAATGTCGGGCGAAACGCTTGCCAAGGCTTGCAGGACTATGGAAGAAAGGTACGGAGTAACTTTTTTATTCACTACGCCGGAAGAATCCGGCCCACAAATATTAGAGTTGCTTGCTGTGGAGGTGGATTAGATGGAACATTCCTTTGACGTTAAGATAGCAACGGAGTATGGAATGGAATGTGCTGTTATTATCAAGCACTTGTATTTTTGGATTAAAAAGAATCAAGTTTGTGAAAAGAATTTCCACGATGGAAGATATTGGACGTATGGAAGCGTAAAAGCCTTTTGTGAATTATTTCCATACATGGGTGACAAGAAACTCCGTAATGCATTTAAAAAGCTAGAAGACAATGGACTTATAGTTGTTGGCAACTATAATACGCTTCCGTTTGATAGGACGAAGTGGTACGCACTGACAACAAAGGGGATGCGTTTAATGGAAAGTGGAAGCTTCGACTCGGCGAAAGGACAATTGACATCCGGCGAAAGGGCAATTGACATTCGGCGAAAGGGCGAACCAATACCAGATATAATAACAGATATAATAACAGATATATCATTAGATTCTAAAGAATCTAATTGTCAGACCAGTTCCAAGTCTGACGTGAAAAAGTGTGTAGAAGCTTGGAATGCCTTATCGAAATATGGGATAAAACCAATATCAAAATTGCAAAGTACATCTCAAAGATACCAAATGCTATCAGCTAGGCTTAATGAATATGGTATCGAGGATGTATTGAAAGCAATTGACAAAATTAAGGACAGTAGTTTCCTTCAGGGCAGAACTAAAGTAAGTACAAAATGGTTTGATTTTGAATGGTTTGTAAGACCAAACAATTTCCCTAAAGTGCTGGAAGGTAAATATGACGATGAGAAGGACAATAGTCCACATGAGATAAAAACACTTGAAGAAGATGGGTGGCAGTAAATGATTAACGAAAGCGAGATAAGAAAAGCAATATCAATACTTAAGCCTGATGACCAGCTATTTGAGGTCCGTGTCATTTACAACAATAAACAGATGTATAGCGGATATTTCAAGAGTGCTGACGATTTAATCAAAGCATTGGATAGAGATATCCGTGAATACGCAAACTGTAATATGTATGTCACTCTGAATAAATTAAATGATGCATGCTATGATCGCGAGCAGAGAAACAGATTCGTGAAAAACGCAAAAGCAACTACAAGTGATAATGATATTGTTGGGTATGAATTTTTGTTTATCGATGTGGATCCGCACAGGCCAACCGGAACATCTTCAAGCGATGAACAAGTAGTAGCTGCAAAAGAAGTTGGAAATAAGGTTTATGCATTCATGAAAGATATTGGATTTTTCGACCCAGTATTTGGATTTAGCGGAAACGGAGTGCACTTGCTATATAAAGTGAGAATGAAGAATAGCCAAGAAAATAAATTGCTGATGCAAAAGTGCTTGAATGTCTTGGACATGTTCTTCTCAAACGATGATGTTCAAGTTGATTTGAAAAACTTCAATCCGGCAAGAGTCTGTAAGTTGTATGGTACGCAAGCTCAAAAAGGAGCGAACACGGAAATAAGACCGCATCGAATGAGTAAAATTCTTGGAGATGCGAAGGAAATCAAGATGAATGATGTCGAGTATCTGAGAAAGTTGGCAAAAATGCTTCCGGAAGAAGAAAAGCCACAGAAGTATAACAACTATCAGCCTTCACAATTTGATCTTGATGAATGGCTGAATAAATACGGATTGCGGTATAGGAAAACTTCTTATTCAGGCGGAACGAAATACATTTTAGATGTTTGCCCGTTCGATAGTAATCATAAGGGAAAAGATGCTTGCATATTCAGAACTTCAAGCGGTGCGATCGGATTTCATTGTTTCCATAATTCGTGCGCAGACAAAACATGGAAAGATGTTCGTTTACTATATGAGCCGGATGCTTACGAAAAGAGGCAACAGGAGTATGAGCGTCGAATATATGCAAAGCCGAAACAACGACAGGAATACAAGCCAATACAAGAAAAAGAGGGCGAACCAGTTTTTTTAACAGCGAAGGATATTTTGAATATGCCACGACGACCGGAGAGATTTGTTAAAACTGGAATCAGAGATATTGATAATCGCATGAGAGGTCTGAAAACTGGATATGTGTCTGTTTTATCAGGATTGCGAGCATCTGGAAAATCAAGTGTGATTTCAGAAATCTGTCTTGATTGCGTGGAGACAAAAAATAAAGTGTCCGTGTATTCCGGCGAACTATCGCCACAAAACTTTATGCGCTGGATGAATTTACAGGCAGCCGGAAAGTCAAATGCTGAACCAACACAGTTTGAAGGATATTATAACGTATCGAGAAAGAATCAAGAGAGAATATCAGAATGGCTGTCAAATGACTTTACATTGTACAACAATAAGTACGGTAATGACTTCCTGGCAGTGAAAGAGCAACTAGAGCGCAAAATCGCGTCAGATAAGCCCGATTTGGTCATACTCGATAATTTAATGGCTTTTGACATTAAAAACCTTTCTGAGAACAAATTCGAAGCTCAGACGGCGTTTACATGGTCGTTGCATGAGATGGCTCAGAAGTATGATGTACATATTTTGTTTATAGCACATCCGAGAAAGGCAATGGGGTTCTTGAGGTTGGACGATATTTCTGGAACTGCCGACATTGGAAATGCAGTTGATAATGCATTTATTATCCATAGGGTGAATAATGATTTTATTCGATTAAGCAAGCAGATGTTTGGCTGGAAAGCAGATGATCCAATTTATCAGGCTTCAAACGTCATTGAGATTGCGAAAGATCGTGATGGCGGTATTCAAGATTACTTCATTCCCTTGTATTACGAGCCGGAAAGCAAAAGACTGAAAAACAGTTTTGCGGAAAATAAAATATATAGCTGGAATAAAAAGAGTGATGGTTTTTCAACGGTTTCTGATATGGAAATACCGTTTGATGCGTAGGTGGAAGCATGGAAGAGATAGAGTTAAAAAAAAGATATTATCCAATCATGGAGAGCTGGCGAATGATTAAAGAGTTTCAAAATGCAAAGGGTACAGAAGATGAATGCGAAAGAGTGACAAAAAAAGCGCAAGAAATTTATGAGAAATCCGGGAAAACGGAATTTGCAAAAGAACTTATGGTGGCTACTGTAAATGAGATCGAGAGAATGATGATGGAGGAAAAGAAACATGGATAAAGTATTGAAGTTAGCAAAAGAACTGGTGACAGCAATCGAAGAAGAGGGGCAGAAAAACAAGGTGATGCTGAAAGATATCCCGGCTGGTGGAAAGTTTGAGACAGGCATCGGAAGATTCATTGTTCTGGAGCAGAAGGCGGATTGCACGGTAATTATCACAGAAGGATTATATCGTAAAAATGAAGAATTTGACGATGATTGTACTGATTACAAAAAATCTTCTTTGAGAGAACTGTGCGATGGCGAAATTCTCAATGAATTTGTCGCTGAGTTCGGAGAAGACAATATCTGTGAAAATGAAGCAGGATTAGTAACAGTTGATGGACAGGAAGTATTTGGAAAGCTTCTGACAAAGGTAAGACCAGTAACATTCGATGAGGGACGTAAATACAATGAATTATTAGTCAACAAGGAACTGCCGGATTGGTACTGGACATGCACCTCTTGGAGTACAGCGGAAAGAGGTTGGAAATATTCAGTAGCGGTTGTTTCCCCGTCCGGTGACATCGGCAGCTTTAATTGCGACGGCAGTGGCGGGGTTCGCCCACTTTGTATCTTAAAATCTAATATCTTTGTATCTCGCGTAGAGGATTAATACGATGACATTAAAAGAATTTGGAGAAAATCTTGAAAAGCTAAATGAAGCATATGAACAGTTGAGAAAGAAATATCAGAAACCGGAAATCGGAAAGACAATTGATGTTTCCGGGATTAAGTGGCTGGTACTGGACAAGCTCGAGAAAGGATATCTTGTAATTTCCAATGAGTTTTATGGATGTAGCAGAAAATTTGACAGTGATTGCAACGACTGGAAAAACAGTGATTTGAGAAATGAGCTTAACACAGATCTTCGCAAAAAGATTGAGAATGAGTTGGGAGTGAATTCACTGGTTGAATTTGAGCGCAATTTACTTTCATTAGATGGTCAGACTGAATACGGCACTTGTAGAGATTTTGTTTCACTCATTTCTGTGGACGAATACCGGAAATATAGAAAGCTTCTTCCAAATACAGAGAGATGGTGGTGGACACTTACACCAGACAGCACACCTTGTAATAATGATGGTAAATGGCTTCGGGTTGTTTCCCCGTCCGGTGTCATCTACTACAATGATTTCAACAACTGTAACGGGGTTCGCCCAGTTTGTATCTTCTCCTCTTCAATCTTTGAATCTGAGGAATAGTACAAATGTCAGATGAAGATTTACTGGTAATTGAAAAAGCGAAAGAGCTTGCTAAGCATACTTTAAAAGTAACAAGCAATGCTAATAGGTATCCAAAGAAATTCAGATTTTCATTAGTGGATAAGATGCAAAATAAATCGTTGGAAATCTATGAAATGTTATTTGAAGCCAATAGAACAGATATTAAATATTACAAAAGAGAGCGTCTTGAACTGCAAACAAAAGCAATTACATATTGCGATGAGCTCAATTTTTATATAGAAATGTCGTATGCTCTCGGGATTATAAATTCTGCTAGTATGGGAAACTGGTCAAGGATGGTTTCTGATGTAAAATATATGGCTATTGCATGGAGAAGCAAGGATAGAAAAAGATAAATACATTTTTAGGTTCGTTTCCGTTAAGCGGTTGTTTCCCCGTCCGGTGACATCAACAACAATAATTACAACAACAGTAACGGGGTTCGCCCATTCTGTATTACAGACAGTCAGAGTAGGCATCAAGCCGAAATCAGAGAAATAGATACAAAAAGGAGACGGACCTTCCTCTCAGAGGTAAATATAAAGGAGTACCAATGGATAAGGATATTGTTACAGATTATGGGAATATGTATCACGCTTATAAAAAAGCGAGATCTGGTAAAAAATTTCATGGCAGCACTGCAAGATTTTCTAATATAGCTTTAGATGGTATTAATACATTGAAAAAGCAATTAGAAGGACAGGCGTATACAGTTGATCCGTATAACGAGTTTGAAATATGCGAGCCCAAACGTAGATTAATTGAATCATGTACCTTTAAGGATAAAGTAGTGCAACATACACTCTGTGACAATATTCTGCATCCGAAATTAAAAAATGTATTTATCAAATACAATTCCGCCGGACAGGTTGGAAAAGGGACATTATATGCATTAGACGGATTAAAGAGTCACATGGAATCATTCTACAGTAGACATGGTACAAATGGCTGGATATTGAAATGTGATATTAGACATTTCTTTTACGAAATCGACCATGAAATATTGAAAGACATTGTAGATTATTTTTTCCCTGAGCCGTACACAGCATGGATTAATCATACATTAATTGACAGCAGAGAAAATCCAGGTTTGCCACTTGGTAATCAGGCTGGACAGGTGTATGCGCTCCTTATGGTTCACCCAGTCGATTGTATGATAACTGGTGAGCTTGGAATTACTGAATATGGTCGATACGCGGACGATTTTTACTTGATTCATCAGGACAAGGAATATTTGAAATGGTGCTTGGAGTGTATACGGGAGCTATTAAAAAGTCTTGGACTTGAAATGAATGGTAAAACGCAAATCGTGCCATTCAGAAAAGGCATTCGTTTTCTTGGATTTCATCACTATATGACGGCTGATGGAAAATATATTCGGAAATTGACAGGTGAGAACAAACGGAAGAACAAAAAGAAGTTCCGAAGATTAGTTAAAGATGTGAAAGCCGGAAAACTTACGGAAGAAAACTTCTATAAAAAATATAATTCGTGGAGGAACCATGCATCTCACGGAAATTGTATAAAACTTATACACAGCATGGATTTGTATATTGAAAGATTAATGAAAGGAGACAGTGATGAAATATAAAGTTGGAGATAAGGTGAGAGTTATAAGTATCTTAAAAGCCGGTGAGAAATATGGAGATAAGAAGTTTACAAAATGCATGGAGAAATACAGAGGTGAAGTAGTAACAATTTCAAAAGTATACTGCAATATGTACTTTATCAAAGAGGACTATGAAGGATGGTACTGGACAGACGAAATGTTTGAGCCAGTAGAAGAAATGAGTGCAGAAGAAGCAATTAAAATTCAAGCTGAGATGTGCAGAAGTATCATGTGTAAAGACTGTGCAATCGACAGGCTTAGATGTGACTCACATTGCGAATGTGCTGAATATCGTTCAAAGAATCCCGACAAAGTACTTGAAATCATCAAACAGTGGAAGAAAGACCATGAGAAGAAAGAGGTTGAGACAGAGCGCGCCATAATGGTTCGTGTGCTTGTTGGAAATGACTGTAACGGAAAATGCGTACATGAAGAAGAGGTACCATCCGGTGAAACATGGGAGCGAGCGCAAGAAAGAGTGCTGAAAGAATATTGTGAAAACCACGAGGGCAAATACATATCTACAATATGTGGCATCTGCCGGGTAAAGGAGTAACTATGGACACAGGAGAAAAGATAGATTACATGATTCAGTGTTTACATGTAGCAAAAGGAGAAGCCATGTTTTTGGACGAATACGATTCTAAAAACTGGGAAACCGATATGAGATGGTTATCTATGCACAGAGCGCCAAACAAAGCATTAATTAAAGATAACCTTAGAAATGTTGCTAGAATGGGATTCCAGGTGGCAAATGAGGTGAAATGATGATTAGAAAATTGATAGAAGAAATTATTGAAAAGTATTATCGGGAAGACGGTGAATACTATTCAAGAGATCGTGAAGATGAAAGCGGAAACGATTTTGAAATGGACGAAGAAATTAAATCTGCATTGGAAGAAAAAGGAATACAGTTCGAGATTAGATTTGAAGATGGTTTTTCTTCGTGTGCCTACGACAATGATTTTCTGGCTATTGCATGGATAGACGCGGATGGCACGTTGGAACTTACAACGGTATTGTTAGAAATTAAATAAATTACAGAAAGGAGACGGAGCTCCGGCCGGGCAAAGATATATCGGCTCCTTTCGAAGATATGAAAGATTTAATTATAGACGCCTTTGCCGGTGGCGGGGGTGCATCCGTAGGAATTGAAATGGCACTCGGCAGACCAGTAGACATTGCCATTAATCATGATCCAGACGCCATATTGATGCATAAGACCAACCACCCGGATACGTTGCATCTTACAGAAGATATTTTTAAGGTCAACTTGAAGAAATATGTAAAAGGACAACACGTGGCTCTTATGTGGGCGAGTCCAGATTGTACAAGCCATTCAAAAGCAAAAGGTGGCAAGCCAAGAGAAAAAGGACTTCGGATTCTTCCGTGGGCGGTATACAAACACGCAAAAGCTATTCTGCCGGATGTAATTCTTATGGAGAACGTAGAAGAAATACAACAGTGGGGTCCGTTAGACGAAAAAGGTTATCCAATACCGGAGAGAAAAGGCGAGGATTACAAGAAATTTATTACGGCAATGAAGAACCTCGGGTATCGTTTCGGGAGCAGAGAGTTGGTAGCTGCTGACTACGGAGCACCGACCACAAGAAAGAGATGGTATGCAGTATTCCGTAGAGATGGACTGGAAATCAGATTCCCAAAGCAGACTCACAGTGCAGACGGCATCGGATTTGAGAAGTGGAAACCTTGTGGAGATTACATTGACTGGTCAGACCTTGGAAGTTCGATATTTGAGCGAAAGAAACCACTTGCAGAAGCTACACAGAAGAGAATCGCAAACGGTATTAAGAAATATATTATCGATGCAGAATCTCCTTATATCGTGAGGAATGGAGAAGCACTGGCATACATCATCCAGTATCACGGAGAGACGAGAGCCAGTGATTCAAGAGGACAGCTTTTAACAGAACCAATTAAGACGATTGATACATCGAACCGATACGGACTTGTGACAGCTTTCATAACGAAATATTACAAGACTGGCATAGGTCAAGGCTGTGACGAACCACTTCATACAATCACGACATCTCCAGGACACTTCGGATTAGTATCTGCATTCCTTATCAAATATTACGGTGCCGGATGCGGTCAGCAACTTGATAAGCCACTAGGAACGATTACCACAAAGGACAGGTTCGGACTTGTAAATGTGGTATTGGACATTGACGGAGAGAAATATATCATATCAGACATTTTTCTTCGGATGCTGAAGCCGGAAGAATTAAAGCTAATGCAAGGATTCCCAAAGGACTATATTATCGACAGGGACTACAACTGGAAGAAATATCCGATTGCAAAGCAAGTCGCAAGAATCGGAAACAGTGTGGTCCCAATTATGGCCGAAAAGCTTGTAGAAGCAAACTGTCCGTATCTGAAAGTCGGTGAGAGAATGCCGAACATGAGCATTGATGATACACAGGAGCAATTAAGACTTGCGTTGGTAAAATAAAAATCAGACAGCCGATTATCAGCCGGTAGTCGGTTGCCAAGAAAGGAACGATATGAAGAAAATACTTGATGCATGTTGTGGAAGTCGTATGTTTTGGTTTGACAGAGAGAATTCAGATGTCATATTCGCATACAATAGAGAGCTTGAGACAACATTGAGTGATGGGCGAGCACTTCTAATTAAGCCAGATATAAAAATGGACTTCCGGGAGATGCCATTTCCGGACAATACATTTAAGATTGTGGTGTTTGACCCGCCCCATTTAAAACAAGCCGGCAGTGAATCATGGCTTGCTAAGAAATATGGGGTTTTACCGAAAGATTGGAAACCATACCTCAAAGCAGGATTTCTGGAATGCATGAGAGTGTTAGAGCCGGACGGAATATTGGTTTTTAAGTGGAACGAGGAACAAATAAAACTGAATGACGTGTTGAAAGAGTTTGGAAAGGAACCACTTCTCGGAGATCAGAGAGGTAAGACACGTTGGATTTTGTTTATGAAATAGGAGAAATATGAAGAAAATATTATGCTTAATTCTGATTTGCATATTCTTAGTTGGTTGCTCCAAAGATGTTTCAGACAATAATCGTGAGCCACAAGAAGAAATCACATATACTCACGAAGATGTGGACGCAACCATCACTTATATAGATATGCGGAAATGGTTTGCCATTTGTCCTCGCTGGCAGTGGGAAATATCGGTTGAATATGACGGGCTGACTTATGAAGAAGATGATTCTGCTAGTGGAGCAATGAATAGACCAAGTTTTGCAGACAGTCAAGAGGGTGATTCGATAAGAGTTGAAATAACCAATAAATACGTAAATGGTGAATTGGTAGACAGGTATATATCAGAGATTGAATAAGGAGAAAGGAACGAATTGTAATGGCTAAATTTAATATTGAAGTGGAACTGGACTGGGTAGACGAGGAAAGCGGATACACAATTGATGAAGAAATTAAAGAACAGGTTGTAAGAGGTGTTAAGGATGCACTTCTTAGAAAAGCAACAACCGAAGTTGTACAGAGAGTGGATAAGGCTATTGAGGATAAGATTCTTGAAGCAGAAGAAACAATTCAAGACACTGTAGACAAATTTGTTAAGAGCGTATCGGAAGAAAAGATTGCAGAGATTGTGATTCCTGTAAAAGAAGATTCTTGGAGTAGCAAAGTAGCATATATACCGTTGTCTGAATATGTAGGAAAGCGGTTTTGATTATTTCTTGCAGAGAAGAGATACGATAGAGACGGACGCGCTACAAGTTATTCCAGCGAAAGAAAGCTATCTGCTGCCGATCTCATTACGAGACAATATTTGGAAAAAGAACTTGGTACAAAAGTAGAAAATATGATTGCTACTGCAAAAAGAGAAGTGGAAGAAAGTCTTGTGAAGTCACTGGAACAGAAGTTGAAAGAGAATCTTGCGAAAGAAACAATTGAGAGAATGAATATTCCTGATGTTTTAAAGAGATTCAGTGAAATGGCACTTGAAGATAGAAAGGAATAGTAGATGGGAGAAAGAAACGAAAACAACGTGGAGTACACAAATCAAAAAGAAATAGATGCGCTAAATGAAAAGTTAAAAAAGATAGATGAAAATCTAAAACTTGGAAGATTTGGTGTGAATAAAAGTAATAAGGCTATAAATGCCGGTTTGACCATTGCGGAAAAGGGAAATAAGAAGAAAATAGATGCTTTAAAAGATATTGGATTCGAAATTGTAGATCGATTCAAGGAACAAGATGCGTGCGCAACATGGTATAGCAGGGGAAGATATAGAGGTTATAAAATGTTTGTGACTATGGAGAAGCCTTTATAGTAGGGAGAAAGGAACGAATTATGAGAAAGTATGTAGTTAAACTACCAAGAGGAATTGAAGTAGATATTTTTAATCTTCCAGAAGATTTTGACGAGCAGATAAAAGAATCTTTCAGATATTATACAGAGGAAACCGCAAAAGAATATAGGTATTGCGACAAGCTTGGATATATTGATCGTTGTGTATGGTATCTGAATAATGGCAAAGATTCTGAAGATGCCGTAAATGAAATGGTCGAGGGACGTATCCTTTATGAGTGGAGAGAAAACGGAGAAATCATACAGGAAGATGATGTGTACTGTTTTGAATTCATGAGCGAATGCTATGACAGAGGAAATAAAGATGCAAAGCTGTATTCTCACTTCGGCGGTGATGACCATCACATTTACGACCAGATTCAAAAAGTGCTTGTAAAAGTAATTACAATTGTAATGAACTATGAGGATTGATGAAGAAAAGGAGAAATCGCATGAAAGGGAAGAATACACTGAGAGATAAGCCTTTTCGGTATGGTGGGCTTTTTAAAGTTACAGTAAAGAAATCCATGAGATAACTGGATGTGAATATAAATGCTGGTGTTGTGGTAGAGATATGAAATCGCATGTTCCGGGAATTAAGATTATGCCATACACAGCAACATTCCGAACAACCAAAGGAAAAAATAAAGGACTTGTTGCATTCAGACCGCTCTGTAGGTCATGCGCTTATAGATACGGGCGTGGAGTTGTCGAGTGTGATGGGAATACATACATGGAGCCTGATGAATTTAGCGAGGAGAAATGGAAAAAGGAGCAGTAAATGGGAAAAATCAACAAAGAATTTCAATGGCGTATGCAAGGTATCCTTCACGCCAGAGAAGTTGTGTCAAAAGACGGTCTTGAGGGACTGGATAAAGAAATTAAGATGCGTGGTTTTATGCAAGCACCGTTGGTATATAGCAAAGGTCAGATTGATGGTTGGTGGGATGAATTATCAACGAACCTATACGCCACAATGACCACAGTTGCTGGAATGGTGTTGCGAGAGCATTTCGGGTTCGGAAAGCAAAGACTTCTTAAGTTCAGAAACGAATTCCAGAATATGACCAAAAGTGCGCTGGACCTCGATTACCTTGGAAGTCATTATGTGACGCTTGAGGACTATGCAAACGAGCTAAATGAACAATTTGACATGGGAATCGATGTAAGCCGTGTGAGAAATTGTCAGGGCAGTTATGATGATACCGATGCAAAGTTTCGAACTGTAAAGTTGGACAAGGTTCTTGAGGAGCTGAAAGCTGGTGGATTTGAAGACGCAGCGCAATTCCTGGAAAAGAAGGTGGCATAGTGAACGAAATGTTCTGTGACAAAGAAAACTTGAAGAAATTAATAGAGACTTTTGAAAAGCACCGGAAAGACCATTCGTTAATCGTGTTAATCCAGACAAAGGATTTGGAATCCGTTAATTTAAATAAGATTCCAAGCAATATTTATTTTATTCCGGATCCTCACTTAAATTTCGGAGAGTTATATATATTGAAAAATGAATTGAAAGACAATGCATGGAACTTGATTCAAAAGGGTGAAATAAACTTTAAGAGGGGTGAATTTGATGGGGTGCAGGCTTAAGTGTATAGAAAACGAAGACAATCATATGTGTTGCCTGGATGCCGTTGCCGGAACCGTACAAGGGAGAGTGAAAATAGATGCTAAAACCAAAAGTAAAAGCCAGAGAATTTGAGAGGTTCGGATTCAAAAGATGTAAAGGGATTCCAAAAGAATTAGAGTGTTATTATCTCTGCATCGCAAGAGGAAGCAAGATGCTGTTTGTCAGTGATTCATATTTTGGCGTAAATGATTGGGATAAAAACGATCCAAGAATACATAAAAGACCGAATTGTAGATATACAGATACGCGAACGGAATTGGACGTAATATATGAACTAATCAAAGCAAATATGTTGGAAAGTAGGTAACAGAAGATGAAAGTAAAAAAATGCGATAAATGCGGAGCAATATACGAGAAGAACGAAAAGTGTAAGACAAAGGAAATCAGGAACGAAATCGTAAGTACAATTGCAACAATAAGCGAAAAAGGATTTATAGATGAAGAATACGACCTGTGCGATGAATGCATTGAAAAGTTATATGATTGGCTGAAAGATAACAAAGAATAAAGTGGACAGAAAGGCGGTTAAAAGAGCGTAAGATGGAGAGAGAAATACTTTTTAGAGCAAAACATATCCACGCAATGGATAGTAATGAGCATCTTAACGGAACATGGGTACATGGCTATCTTAGTGACAAGAATTATATCAATGATAAAAGCCTTGAGGGCGAATTTCTGATTGACGAAGATACCATTTGCCAGTACACAGGATTGACTGACAAGAATGGAAAGAAAATATGGGAAGGGGATATAATTAAATACCATTTTGGAGAAGTTTATGCGCCGGTAAAATTCGGAGAATATCAGAGTTGTTTTGATAGCGCACCAACGATCCATGTCGGATTCTATGTGGACTGGGACGAAAACCGTGATATTAGAAAAGACTTGGGATATTGGATCAAGTTGGTTGATGCAGAAGTTGTAGGCAACATATTTGATAATCCCGAACTGTTAGAAGAGGAGGGGAATTAATATGGCAAAGATATTTAAAGTAAGTGGATATTTTGTGGATGCAAATGGAGTGGTTGATAAAGAAAAATTTGAGGGCAAATTGGAATCGCTTGAAGATTTATTTTCGCATCATCTTCATGTGGAAGAAGCTGACATTGGAAAGTGGAACGACGAAAGCCCTTTGAATTACG
>OLRE01000515.1_pt1 | contig 46243 bp, 52 predicted proteins | sample 1672461 | NCBI WGS metagenome assembly OLRE01 (sample SAMEA3136688, study PRJEB25190) | human gut metagenome | biome: human gut; feature: human-associated habitat; material: faeces | place: Austria | collected 2013
TTAACCCAAAACTTATCAAGGATTTTGATAATGATTCCCTTCGTAAAGTCAAATCCGACAAAGCTGACGCTGTTAAGATTGCACGATATGCACTTGACAAGTGGCAAAATCTTAAACAGTATAGTGTTATGGATGAATTACGCAATCAACTTAAAACCATGAACCGTCAGTTCAGCTTCTACATGAAGCACAAGACGGCTATGAAGAATAATCTTATCGGCATTCTTGACCAAACCTATCCTGGTGTTAATACTTACTTTGATAGTCCTGCACGCAGTGACGGCAGCCAGAAATGGGTTGATTTTGCATCTACATACTGGCATGTGGACTGTGTCCGTAAAATGTCCCTGAATGCCTTTATCGACCATTATCAAAACTGGTGCAAACGTAAGAAGTACAACTTCAGCCAATCCAAAGCTGAAGAAATCTATGGAAAAGCAAAGGAACTTGTTCCTGTACTTCCTAAGGATAACATTACAAAGCTTATTATCAAGCAAGCCGTAAACCAGCTTAACATTGCCTCTGCAACGGTTGAATCACTACGCACACTTATGAACGAAACTGCTTCCCAGCTTCCCGAATACCCTGTCGTTATGGCTATGAAAGGCGTAGGAACTTCACTTGGTCCTCAGTTGATGGCTGAGATTGGCTATGTTTCCCGTTTTACTCATAAAGGGGCTATTACTGCTTTTGCCGGTGTGGATCCTGGTGTTAATGAATCGGGAAGTTATGAACAAAAAAATGTTCCAACTTCAAAACGAGGCTCATCTAATCTTCGAAAGACTTTATTTCAGGTAATGGATGCCTTAATAAAAACACACCCACAGGATGATCCTGTGTATCAGTTCATAGACAAGAAGCGGGCACAAGGCAAGCCTTACTATGTCTATATGACTGCAGGTGCCAACAAGTTTCTAAGAATCTACTACGGACGAGTGAAAGAATATCTTTCATCTCTTCCAGAATCTTAATTATCCACTAATATTTTCAGGCCAGCACTGGTGTGGTGGTCTTATTTTGATACCTAATTTTCAACCTGTATAAAATTTTCAATGTTCTTCAATTTAGCCTTGACTTTTTATTTGCAGGCTTCTGTTTGGATTTATGTGTCTTTTATCACTTAAATTCAACTACAGTTACACCATATCCGCCTTCCCCGTATTCTCCCATGCGGTAACTTTTGACGTACTTGCTTTTTTTGCAGTGGTTTTGGACAGCGTTTCGCAGGGCACCGGTGCCGACTCCGTGGATGATGGTTACCTGATGGAGTTTGGCAAGGTAGGCGTCATCTAAATATTTGTCAAGTAGTCCAAGGGCTTCGTCCACCGTTTTTCCGATTAAATTGATTTCCGGTGAAATAGTCATTGCCTTTGCCATTTTCATGTTTCTTGCATGGGTAATGGATGCTTCTTTTTTTGCGGCTTTGGTTTCCTGCTCCAAAAGTTCTAGGTCGCTTACGGAAACTTCCGAGCGCAAAATGCCCATTTGGACAAAACATTTTCCTTTGCTGTTTGGAAGCGTGCTTACGGTTCCTTTAATACCCATCGAATGAACCATAACAATGTCACCAATCTGCAATTTGTCCGGTGCTCTCTTTGGTGCCTTTTTGGTTCCCTCTATCGTCAGTTCGCTCTCAGTTTCGTTGAGCGCTTTGCGCAGGTTTGCACGCTCTTTTTCCATTTCCTTTGTCATGCCGGAACCTTTCATCCACTTGTTGTACTTGCGGATGGATTCGTCGGCAGTGTCCTTTGCCTTCTGGATAATCTCGTGGGCCTCTTCGTTTGCGCGGCGTAAAATTTTATCCTTGGCGGCATCAATCCGCTCGTTTTTCGCCTTCATTTTATCACGGAAATGCTCTGCCTCTTCGCGGATTTTTTTCGCTTTCTCGCGCTCTTTTTCAGCGGCGGTTCTGGCATCCTCAAGTCCGGTGACAACGTCTTCAAAACTGCGGCTGTCGGAGTCGACAAGTTTGCCTGCTTCATCAATAATTTCTTTTGGAAGTCCTAATTTTCCGGATATTGCGAACGCATTACTTTTTCCCGGAACGCCGACTAACAGCCGGTAAGTCGGCTGCAAAGATTCTACGTCAAATTCACATGAGGCGTTTTCAACACCATCGGTGGACAGGGCATAAATTTTTAATTCGCTGTAGTGCGTCGTAGCCATAGCGGTTACATTTCGGTTATGCAGATTATCTAAAATTGCAATTGCGAGCGCAGCACCTTCCGTTGGGTCGGTTCCGGCGCCAAGCTCATCAAAGAGTGCCAGTGTCTTTTTGTTCGCACGTTTCAAAATATAAACGGTGTTTACCATGTGGGAGGAGAATGTACTCAGACTCTGCTCAATACTCTGCTCATCGCCGATATCGGCGTAAACTTCTTCGTATACGCGCAGGTGCGAGTGGTCATATGCCGGAATATGCAGACCGGCCTGTCCCATCAGAGTAAATAATCCAACCGTTTTTAACGATACTGTTTTACCACCGGTGTTTGGTCCGGTGATAATCAGTAAATCATAAGTTTTTCCGAGTGTCACATCAATCGGCACGACTTTATCTTTTGGAATCAGCGGGTGGCGTCCCTTTTTAATATGGATGTAATCCTGGTCAAAAAGTGGTTCGCTTCCCTGCATTTTTTTAGAAAGTTTTGCCTTTGCAAAGATAAAGTCAAGTTCCGCAAGCAGCAACACATTTCGCTGTAAATCTTCGGCGTAAGGCGCTGCAAGGGCGCTTAACGATGCCAGTATTTTTTCAATTTCTTCCTGCTCTTTCATACCCAGTTCCGCAAGTTCATTGTTTAACTGCACAATTGCCATCGGCTCAATGAAAAAGGTCGAGCCGGTTGAACTCTGGTCATGAATCATACCCGGAAAAGTGGATTTATATTCTTGCTTAACAGGCAGACAATACCTGCCGTTTCGCATGGTGACGATGTTGTCACGCAGCATGGAGCCGGATAGATTCATAGTTGCCGTCAATTGCTCGCGTACTTTATCGTTCGTAGTTTTCATGGCACGGCGAATTCGTTTCAGTTCGGAACTCGCATCATCTGCCATTTCTTCCGGACTCAAAATGCAGCGGTTGATTTCCAGACGCAAATCCGGCAAATCCATAAGTGCACCAAAGCGTCCCGAAAGTGCATCTTTCAAATCTTCAAACTTGGCATCATAAGCGATGGCATCTTTGGCAATCTCCAAACACCGGGCGATGTCAAGAAGTTCACCCATGCCGAGCACGCCGCCTTTTTCCAGCGGCACCAGACTTGGACGAATATCCGTTAGCCCGTGAAATGGCAGCCTTCCCTGTTTTAAAAGACGCATGAGTGCGTGCGAAGTTTCAGTCTGCCAGCTAATGATTTCTTCCCTCCTTGACGAAGGCAAGAGGTGCCGTATGCTTTCCTTCGCAAGCGGTGTGTCTGCCTCCTCAAGAAGCATGTCAATGATTTTATAATATTCAAGTGTTTGTAATACTTTTTTGTTCACAATGGAAACTCCCTTCATATAGTGACGCATGGAGGGCGGCGCAGCCGCCCTCCTGCACTGCTATTGTACAATATTTGGTTTCTGTTTGTAAAGGGAGCGTTGCGTTTTTAGTTCCGTAAATTACTAGGAAAAGTGGTGGCTCTAGTGGGCGTTTTCACTCGTTGAGTGCGTAGCGGTATGGATGCCTATGCTAACGCATGTACAGGCATCTCATACCGACGCACTCAAAACCCACTAGAGCCACCACTTTTTCTGGTAATTTACTGGAATCCTAAAAACTTGGCAACGGTTCTGATGGATGAAGGGGAGGGGACTGATGGGGGGTGTTTTGGGTATTGGTTCGCAGTGTGCGTTTGGGCGAGGTGACGTGGCTTTATGGGGGCTAGGCAACTCTTTTTCTGTGATTTGCGTTATAGGGTTGCATTTGGAAGCATTTTTTCCCTGAAATTCGACCTTATCAGGGAAAATTACGAGGCAAATGCAACGTTTTCCGCTAATTTTTGCTTTTATGGTTGTTTTTGCTGAAAAAGCATGCAACTCTTTTTGTACTTTTTGAGGAAAACGGTTGTTTATGGGGGGAGGGGCAGTGGCTCGGGTTAAGTGCTTGCCGCGGATTTTATTTGGATTGCAGTAATTCTTTAAGAGAAGTTTGTGAAAAGTGAGTACAAACACGTGGGTATCTGGCAATGCGTATTTTGCATGCCGATACCCCTACGCGTTTGTTTAGCGGGAGCGCTCACTTTTCGCAAACTTCTCTTAAAAAATTACGGGAACCCAAATAAACACCAAACTCCATCTTGAATAATTCCACCAGTTGTTTTACAATAGAGCCATGAATACACAAACACGAAGAAAAATGATTGCAAGTTTCATATTTGTCATTCTCGTATGCGGCGTCCTTTTTGACCATGTGCCTGACCGCACAGTCATTTCGCAGGGCTTTTCGAATACGATTTCTTCGGATGCGCGGATTGATGGCTCCGGAATTAAATATGCCATCCGCGGCGAGCGTTTTTCAGAGCAGACGCCAATTGTCTGTCTGCTTCGCAGCACCGCAAGAAATACCGGATATTTATCGAGAACACCGCTTGTTTTAGCGGGCTTTGGTTCTCTTATATTTCTCGCTGTATTAACAGCACTCTTATTACATCTCTATGCGAAAGGGCACGACACAGGCAGCCGCCTGCGCATTTTGCGATGGCTCTTTCGGACGGACGGAAAAAAACGCACCTTCCATATTGGATAATTGAATAAAAATGGTTTGTTCTTTTGCTGTAAATCTGCTATTTTTTCATGTCATGTCTTTGATTTTGGCAAAAGGACGGACTTGTTATGTCGAAAATTAAATATGGAGGAAAATGATTATGTTGGGAACAATTTTTTTGAATGTAGTTATTTTTATCGGAGGCGCTTGTGGTGTACTTAGTTGTTTATACATGGTATTATCGCTGATTGCTGTCCTGTTTTATAAGTTTTTCAGACGAATCCGTTTTGGAATTTCATTGTTTGATTAACTGAACTTGGTGAAAAACACCTTGCTTGTTCCCTCCTTTTCTATTATTATGGTATCAGGGTCGAAAAGTTAGCAATCCGGATAACATAAGTTATAAGTTCTCAAAGTCGAAAGAGCTGAAGTTAAGGAGGGAACATTTTTGAAAAAATGGATGCAATCCGTGGGGGTGCCTTTTTTAGTGGCAGGAATTTTTGGAATGATGATAGGACCAAATGTAAACGTGTCCGCCGACGAGCCAACGGCGGCTTCGGGTTCTGGCGTGACAATTGAAACACCGGCAGAAACTCCGCTTGGTGCGGCGATTATCACGGCGGCGAAAAAAGCGTCTTCATTAAAACAGGTTACCGTTACATGGACGCAGAGCGGAGAGGCACAGGGTGCCGTCATTTTTAGAAAAAGCGGGAAAAGTGATTTTGCAGAAATTGCGCGGATTTCGGATGGTACACCGGGAAATAAAACGTATGTGGACAAGTCGGTGAAAGCAGGAAAAACTTACATTTATCAGGTCTGCGTGTTCCGTACACGCGCGGATGGTACAACACAGGTGCAGACAGGAGCAAAAACGGCATCGGTAAAATTGGTGCCGGGGAAAATTAAGGGGCTCAAAGCGAAAAAAAGAGGAAGAAAAATTGTGGTAACCTGGAAGAAGGCCAAAAGTGTTTCCGGTTATCAGGTATATACGAAAGTGTTTGTAAAAGGCATTAAGACAAAGTACAGCAGAGCCAAAACGCAAAAAGGGCGCAGCTACAAGCGCGGCATGCTTGTTCACGGCATGAAATACGGCTTTATGGTGCGTGCTTATAAAAAGGTAAATGGCAAAAAAATCTACGGACCATTTACGGCTGTGAAAAAAAGATACTAATATGAAATGGAGATAAAAAAATGAATTATTTGAAGGATTACCGCGAGGGCGAAAAGTTTGTTGGCACGTATTTGTGTAAACAGAAACAGATTTTGAAAACAAAGGCAGGAAAAACGTATTATTCCCTAACCTTACAGGATAAAACGGGAACCGCAGACGGAAAAATCTGGGAGCTGAACAACGGCATTGCCAATTTTGAGCCAATGGATTATATTCACTGCGAAGGAATGGTGACGAGTTTTCAGGGCAATTTGCAGATGAACATTTCCCGCGTCCGCATCAGCGACGAGGGCGAATATGACCCGGCGGATTATGTGCCTTGCACGAACAAAGATGTCGGAGAAATGTTTAGCCGCATTTTGAAATATGTGGCAAGTGTGCAGAACAAATATCTGCGAAAAATTTTGGAAATGTATTTTGTGGAGAATAAAGAGTTTGTCGATGCATTTAAGAAACATTCGGCTGCGAAGAGTGTTCATCATGGTTTCATGGGCGGACTTTTGGAGCATACGCTCAGCGTCACGGATATGTGCCAGTATTTTGCGGAGCATTATCCAATGATTCACAGAGATTTGCTCATCACGGCGGCGTTGTTCCATGACATGGGAAAAATTCAGGAAATTTCGGATTTTCCAATGAATGACTACACGGATGACGGCCAGCTTCTCGGTCACATTTACATTGGCGCACGCTGCATGGAAAATGCGGCAGCACAGATTCCTAATTTCCCGCCAAAATTGAAAAATGAACTCGTTCATTGTATTCTTGCGCATCACGGCAAGATGGAATTTGGTTCGCCGAAAGTGCCGGCGATTATGGAGGCAATGGCGTTACATATGGCGGATAACGCCGACGCGAAATTGCAGACTTTGACGGAAGTATTTACTCAGGCAGGCGACAACATGGGATGGCTTGGTTTCAACCGTATGTTTGAGAGCAATTTGAGAAAAACTTCAGAGGAGTAATGGACTTGGAAAAGAAGAAATTGCAGTTTAAGAAAAATGATGAAATTGTCATTACGATTGAAGATTTAGGAAAAGACGGAGAGGGTATCGGTCATGTAGATGGCTATGCCCTTTTTGTAAAGGGTGCGCTTCCGGGCGAAAAGGTTTTGGTGCACCTAATGAAATTAAATAAAAATTATGGCTTTGCGCGCTTGGTTGAAATTTTGGAGCCGTCAAAGGAGCGCATGACGCCGTCGTGCCCTTCTGCATCGTTATGTGGCGGCTGTACGCTGCAGCATTTTTCCTACGAAGGCCAGCTTGCCTTCAAGGAAAAGAAAGTAAAAGATTGTCTGGAAAGACTCGGCGGTGTGGATTTATCTTCTGTCACATGGCTTCCGATTTTAGGAATGACGGGCGAAAATGAATCTCCGTGGCATTACCGAAACAAAGCACAGTTTCCGGTTCGTGAAGATGAAAATGGAATCCCGCAGACCGGCTTTTTTGCCGGACGAAGCCACCGCTTAATCCCTGCTTCGTCATGTGCCATTCAGCACCCGGTAATCAATGAAGTTGTCGAAACCGTAATGGATTTTCTGCGGACGTATGGCATTTCCGCTTATCGTGAGGAAAGCCACAAGGGGCTTGTGCGCCATATTTACGTGCGCCGCGGCTACCACACCGGACAGATTATGGTGTGTCTTGTTATAAATGGAAATGAGCTGCCGCACGCCGCAGAACTCATTACAAATCTTCGCACGATTGAGGGAATGACAAGCATCTGCCTCAACATCAACACAAAGAAAACAAATGTAATTCTCGGTTCTTCCACAAAACTTTTGTGGGGCAGTCCTGCCATCGAGGACAAAATCGGCGGCATCCGATACCAGATTTCACCACAGTCCTTTTATCAGGTCAATCCGGTTCAGACCGAAAAACTGTATCAGACAGCACTCGATTTCGCTGATTTGCAGGGGGATGAGCGTGTCTGGGATCTCTACTGCGGCATCGGAACCATTTCTCTATTTCTCGCAAAAGCAGTACCAAACGGTCAGGTAACCGGCGTTGAAATTGTTCCGGAAGCCATCGAAAATGCCAAGAAAAACGCAGCATTGAACGGTATCTCCAATACGTCATTTTACTGTGGCGCAGCAGAAGACGTTGTAACGGATATGGTCGCTAAGCGCCGTACGCCGTCAAAAGAAGACTCAAATGGTGCGCTCGCCGACGTCGTTGTCGTCGACCCGCCGCGTAAGGGATGCGATGCGAAACTTTTGGACACCATTGTCACGATGAATCCCAAAAAGATTGTTTATGTCAGCTGCGACCCGGCGACACTCGCCCGTGATGTGAAGGCACTGGGGGAAAAGGGGTATGAGGTGAAAAAGGTTCGGGCGTGTGATATGTTTCCGCAGGGGGGACATATAGAGTGCGTGGTTGCACTACATCGGGTCGATATGTAAGAATCCTTGATTTGCGCGAAGGCAACGAGGAGAGTTCCGAAGAAACAACTGGCTGTAAAGCCAGTGTTTATGCGGAATTCGACGACTGTCCGCGAGTCGGGAAGTTTGTAAAACTTCTCGACTTCCGGCACTTTGAGAGGCATATGATGTTCTCGCAGAGTGATAGAAAAACCTACAAAAAGGCGATTTCGGACGGGGTAAATGTCTCAGTCGTTTTGGATGTGGGGTGTGGAAACACATAAAAGTACAATTACAGTAATTTAAAGTTATTCAACAGAATACGAAGCGTGAAAGACCGTTCATTTTCAAGTAATTGGAGATGAACGGTCTCTTTTACTGTAAAGGAGGATGTAATGGAAGAGATTAAGAGTATCAGAATTAGTGAGCTAAAGGATTTTAAGAATCATCCTTTTCATGTGCAGCAGGATATGGAGCTGTGTGCTCTTATGAAAAGCATTGAGGATGAAGGTGTGATTGTTCCTTTACTTGTAAGATCGAATCCTGGTGGGGAGGGGGTTATGAGGTGATTGCAAGACACAGACGAAAGGCAGCAGCACAGTGGGCGGGGCTTGCGGAAGTCCCGGCAGTTATCAGAGAGTTGGATGATAATCAGGCGATAGTGGCGATGGTGGATTCTAACTTGCAGAGGGAGAATCTAAAGCCAAGTGAAAAGGCATTTGCTTATGCTTCATTGACATTGTTGTTTTTCTGCAATAGGTGAAATTGCAAAAGAGTTGGCGAAGCACAGGGAGATAAGCAGAATGTCTGCACAGGCGGTAGGTGGTGCTGTCGGTAAAAATGAGAAGCGAAACAAAAATTCAATTTTTATGCCCATAAGGAAAATATGAGTCGAGTGATTCATATTTTTTTGAAAAACACATTGACAACCATTTATGTGTTGCTTATAATGACACATAGATAAATATCTATGTGAGGTGATTGGAATGAATACTGTGGATGTTGCTCTTATTTGTAAAGCACTTGGAGATAGCAATAGACTTCAAATTGTCCAGATGTTATCAGAGGGGGAAAAATGCGGCTGTAAGCTCTTGGAGGCTTTTGAAATTACACAACCTACGCTTTCTCATCATATGAGAATACTAACTGAGTGTGGTTTGGTAATTGCACGAAAAGAAGGAAAATGGAGTCATTATTCTTTAAACTGTGAAACATTAAAGGAATATAAACAGTTTATTGAAGGGTTATCCTGTACTAATGGTCAGGGGGGTTGTAATTCATGATTTGGGAGTATATTCAGAATCAGATATTGGGAATGAAGTGGCTTAATGAACTGATAGGAAATGTGCTTGCCATGATGGGATTAGATATAAATACTAGAGTGGGTGGCAGCATTCAATTTTTTATTTATGATGTACTGAAAATCACAGTATTGCTCTGTTTCTTGATTTATGTAATTTCCTATATTCAAAGCAATTTTCCACCAGAAAGAAGTAAGAAAATCATGGGAAGATTTAAGGGTATCTCCGCAAACTGTATAGCGGCTTTGCTTGGAACGGTCACACCGTTTTGTTCCTGTTCATCTATTCCATTGTTTATAGGATTTACAAGTGCGGGACTTCCGTTAGGAGTAACCTTTTCCTTTTTGATTTCATCTCCTATGGTTGATCTTGGCAGTTTGATTCTTTTGATGAGTATTTTTGGAACAAAAGTTGCAGTGGTATATGTTGTGTTCGGACTTGTGATTGCAGTAGCTGGTGGTACCTTCATAGAAAAAATGCATTTAGAAAATTATGTGGAGGATTTTGTAAGAAATGCAAGTGCCGTAGATATTGACTCTCCCACATTAACACAAAAGGAAAGATTGGAATATGCGAAAGACCAGGTAGTATCTACATTCAAAAAAGTATTTCCTTACATTGTGGTAGGCGTAGGTATTGGTGCATTGATTCATAACTGGATTCCAGAAGTATGGGTGGAAAGTATTCTTGGAAGTAATAATCCTTTTGGTGTAATATTAGCAACCTTAATCGGAATTCCCATGTATGCTGACATTTTTGGGACAATACCGATTGCAGAGGCTTTGCTTGCAAAAGGTGCCCAGCTTGGAACTATTTTATCTTTTATGATGGCGGTAACCACATTGAGCCTTCCGTCTCTGATTATGCTAAGAAAAGCAGTTAAACCAAAACTTCTTGGAATTTTTATTGCTATCTGTGCAATCGGAATTGTAGTGGTTGGTTATGTATTTAACGGATTACAATATTTTTTGATATAAAGGAGAATGATTATGGCATTATTTGGATTGGGTAAGAAAAAAGAAGAAACAAAATCATCATGCTGCTGTGGTGGAACTTGCGCGCCTGACACAATGGAAAAGGCAGAAGAAAAGAAAACCGGTATGGGAGTAAAGATTCTTGGTGGCGGTTGTGCAAAGTGTAATCAACTTGAAACTGCGACAGCAGAAGCATTAACCGAGCTGGGTATGGATACAACTATTGAACATATCAGAGACTGGGGAGAGATTGCCTCTTATGGAGTAATGACAACTCCTGCATTGGTGATAGACGGAAAAGTTGTTTCCTTTGGCAAAGTATTAAAGAAAGAAGAGGTTATTAAGATTCTCAAAGAGGTCAGAGGATAATGGAAAAGAAGAAAATCGCGTTTGTTTGTGTTCATAATTCATGCAGGAGCCAGATAGCTGAGGCATTGGGGAATCATTTGAGAGGCAATGATTTTGAGTGCTATTCCTGCGGTACGGAAACAAAACAGCAGATAAATCAGGACGCAGTCAGATTGATGAAAGAATTATACGGAATTGATATGGAAGAAACGCAGTATAGTAAAACTTATGACAAAATTCCCACACCTGATATTGCTATTTCAATGGGATGTGATGTGGGATGTCCGTATATTGGCAAGGATTTTGATGATAACTGGGGCTTACCAGATCCAACAGGGCAGAGTGATGAAGTCTTTAAAGAAGTAATTAAGCAAATTGAGAGAAAAATTTGGACCATCAGCTATGACTTGACAAAAAATGAAGATTAGAGTAAACTACTAATGTTCAAAAACGAACAGTTCAAAATGAAAGAAGGTGTGCTTGTGATAAATTATTTTTGCACATTGTGTTGATGTTGAAGAATTGTATAAAAATGAGGTAGCTCCTGTCTGCGAAAAATATGGATTGACCTATATGGAGTTTACAGTTCTTATGTTTTTAGCAAATAATCCCCAGTATGATACAGCTACTCAAATTGTTAGATATCGTCATCTTGCTAAATCCCATGTATCTGTTTCAATTCGCTCTTTACAGGAAAGAGGATTGGTGTTAGGGGAACATAAGGGAGGAAATCACAGAACCATTCACTTAAGTGTGTCGGATAAAGCAGGGGACATAATTGCAGCCGGGCGTGCGGCACAGAACAAATTTTGTGAAATAGTATTTGCAGGATTTTCAAAGGAAGAAATGGAAAAGCTGCAACAGTTTACAGAGCAGGTAAACAGAAATATCAAGGAATATACGAACAGTTAGGAGAGATTTACAGTGGAAAATAACAAGGATTTTTTAGGTACGCAGCCCGTTGGAAAACTGCTTTTTAAGTTGGCAATTCCTACGGTGATAGCACAGTTGATCAATATGTTGTATAACATTGTTGATAGAATCTTTATCGGGCATATACCGGATGCAGGCAGTCTTGCTCTGACGGGTGTCGGTGTGACCATGCCTATTATTATGATTGTGTCGGCATTTGCAGGACTTGTAAGTTCAGGAGGTGCGCCACGTGCTTCTATCTCGATGGGAAAAGGCAATATGGACAGTGCAGAGCAAACGCTTGGTGGATGTTTTCTTTTACAGGTAATTGTTTCCATAATTCTGACAGCGGTACTTTTACTGTTTGGAGAAAATTTACTGTTAGCTTTTGGAGCCAGTGAAAATACGATTGAATATGCTGTTTCCTATTTGAACATATATGCGCTTGGAACATTGTTTGTGCAGTTAACATTGGGAATGAACGCATTTGTAACTGCTGAAGGATTTACAAAAGTGTCCATGGTATCCGTCGCAATCGGTGCAATTTTGAATATCGCTCTCGACCCGATTATGATTTTTGGATTGAATATGGGTGTGCGTGGTGCTGCTTTGGCAACTGTTATTTCGCAGGCAGTTTCATGTATCATTGTTGTGGCATTTTTGTGTAGTAAGAAATCAATACTTAGACTGAAACGTAAGAATCTGAATATTAAGCCTAAAGTTGTGTTCCCATGCATAGCACTTGGAACCGCAGCATTTATTATGCAGGCGAGCGAAAGCGTTATATCAGTATGCTTTAATTCTTCTTTACTGAAATATGGCGGAGATATTGCGGTAGGTGCAATGACGATTCTTACCAGTGTCATGCAGTTTGCAATGCTTCCTTTACAGGGAATTGCACAGGGAGCGCAGCCAATTACAAGCTATAATTATGGAGCAAACAATACGGAACGTGTAAAAAAGACTTTTCGTGTTTTATTAACTACAAGTCTGATTTATTCTGTCATACTTTGGCTGGCGGTAATGCTTTTGCCACAATTCTTTGTAAGTATTTTTACTCCGGAGACAGCTATGATCGAGTTTGCATCAAAAGCTCTGCGTATTTATATGGCAGTCATGCTTTTATTTGGTATTCAGATTGCATGCCAGATGACCTTTACAGCTCTTGGCAATGCGACAAGTTCTATCATTGTGGCAGTTACAAGAAAATTTATTCTGCTGTTACCATTGATTTATATTATGCCACATATGGTTTCAGACAAAACCATGGGTGTTTACCTTGCAGAGCCGGTAGCAGATTTCATAGCAGTAACCTTTACTGCAATTTTGTTTTATTTCCAGTTTAGGAAAGCGATGAACAAGATTGAATCGTAGTTTATATAGTCGTTAAGGGGAAATTTTCTTCTTGACGGCTATTTTTGTTTATAAAAAGATAATAAGTATTGGATTGACAAGTATCCGAAATCGGACTAAGAAAGGAAGGCGTTATGAATAAAGTTTCACAGTTACAATTAGAGCGTATCAATAAACAACTTAAGGAGATTGCAGGATATTTGTAATGCATGGTCGTTATCCAAGCAAACAGTAAACTCGATTGTATAAAATATGGTTAGTGATATTGGCAAGGCACTTAATCCAATAACGGATAAGCTGACACAGGGGGTTACCCTAATATGTCTTTTGATAGATTTTCCAAGACTTGCAATTTTGCTGTTTGGACTTGTTGCAATCACGTTTGTGATTATGTGTATGTCGTTTGCTATGTACTATGTGCAAAAGAAAAAATATATGAAGGAAAATATAGAATACTAGGAGGTGTTTTGATGGAGCCAAGGACAAAACAAAATTTGATGGTAACTGTTATAGGAGTAAGTCTGTTTGTGGCATTGATGAATCTGGGAACGGTGCTGTCCTACCTGGGTAAAGTGGTCAGTATTGTAATGCCTGTGATTGTAGGTGGGATTTTGGCACTATTTATTCATGTACCTATGAAAGGAATTGAAAACAGACTGCTTAAATTATTTGAAAGAAAGAAAAAGTGTCCATCTGCCACTGCCATCAGAGTATTAAGCTTCATTTTAACCATGCTGGCTGTTGTCTTGGTGATTGTTTTGGTTGTTACATTGGTTGGTCCGGAAATTGTTCGCTCGTCAAAGAGCTTGTATGATCAGATAGAAGCAAGTATTCCGCAGTGGATTACATATATGAATAGTCATAATATCAATGCGGCATGGCTGGAGGAATTAACAGCAGATATCAATATGGAACAGACATTACAAAACTTTTCAACACAGATTGATTCTATGGTAACGAATGTTGTCGGTGCGTTATCATCTACTGTGCAGGGAGTGATAACAGCCGGTTTTGCATTTATTATAGCTATCTATCTTTCATTGGATGGCAAAAGAGTGAGAAGACATGCAACAAAGCTGATTACAGCATATTTGAAACCGACATGGTCTGCACGGATATTGCATGTTTGCAGAACATTTCGCAGAATCTTTGGTAATTTCCTGACCGGACAGTGTACGGAGGCAGTTATCCTTGGCATTCTTATGTGCATTACATTTTCGATTTTTAAGTTGCCATATGGAAGTCTGGTCGGTGTGCTGACTGCGGTATGTGCCATTATTCCCTATGTTGGGGCATTTATTTCCAGTGCAGTAAGTATTTTTCTTACTTTGCTGGTGGACCCGTCGTTAGTGATAAGATGTTTGATAGTTTATAGTGTGACACAATTTGTGGAGAACCAGTTTATTTATCCAAGAGTTGTAGGCGGTTCTGTAGGATTACCACCGTTGTACACGTTGATCGCAGCTATGATAGGCGGCAAATTATTTGGAATTATTGGTATTATTTTCTTCATTCCGTTGGCTGCTGTTGCCGTCGAACTTGTAAAAGCGGATGCGGCAAAGCGTCTACATTGTAATGAAAACATATTGCATAATAGAAGGTACTTATGAAGAAAGAAAATATAGATTTGCTTGTAACCTTAGGATGACTCTTACACCATTCAAATAAACCGTTCCTTGTTTGAAAATGCACCAGTGTCGAAACAATTTCTCCGGCAAGACTTGTAAATAAGAATTCCGTGCCTACACTGATTGGATACGGAATGAAAGACCACCTCGTGCCAAGAAACCTAAAGTACAAATTGGTTTCTGCATTAGAGGACAACGGTGTAGAGTATGACTATTTCGAGTTTCCAAATTGTAACCACGGAATGTACCGTGATCTTGATATGCTGGAACAGTTTTTGGAAGAAACTTTGGAATATTGCGATTACTATTTTTAATACAAATTGTTGAATATGCCGGTTTCTCGTTCATAACAGCATGAAAGACGGCATCTGCGTTAAGTAGGTGCTGTTCTGCTATCACAGGCTGAGAACGGGTATAAGCAATGACACCACGATAGAACTCGCACATACCATAATCAAGGTTATTCCTACCCATAACTTACGGTGGAGTTCAAGTCCGGAACAAGCGTGGACGTAAGAAGATAAAGAAATATTCCCTACAGTTAGCATCTTGCAGAAATGCAGGATGTTTTCTGTTACAAAAAGTTCATAGGCAGTTTATGTGGGTATATTGTAATTTTGAGAATTGCATGGTATAATAAGTTATCTGAAATGTGAAACAAGTTGCGGAGAGGTGGACGGTATGGTAAAAAACAATATTGAGTTAGATGTAAAAGTAAAGTGTATAGAGAACGGCACCACTCAAGCACAGATAGCGGAAGATATACAGACTACCAAATCATATGTGAATCGTATCATCAAAAAGCAGGACGGTGTGGTCAACAATACTTTCATAAAAATGATGGAGGCTCTTGGGTACGATATTGAACTGACATATGTTAAACGTGAGGGCTAGAATGTAAAATGCGGTCATGTGAAGATATCGCTGAGATTGAGTAAGATTTGACGGAGGATTATTATGGCTTTTGATTTTAAGAAAGAATATAAAGAATTTTATATGCCGAAGAACAAGCCAGAGATAGTAAATGTTCCAAAGGCAAACTATATTGCTGTCAGAGGTAAGGGAAATCCAAATGAAGAAGGTGGAGCATATCAGCAAGCCATTAGTGTGCTGTATGCTGTCGCATATACATTAAAAATGAGCTATAAGACAGATTACAAAATCGAGGGTTTCTTTGAGTATGTTGTTCCGCCGCTTGAAGGCTTTTGGTGGCAAGATGATGTTGATGGTGTGGATTATGCAAATAAATCTGCTTTCAACTGGATTTCTGTTATTCGATTGCCTGATTTTGTTACTAAAGCGGATTTTGATTGGGCGGTAGAAACGGCAACGAAGAAGAAAAAACTTGATTGTTTCTCTGCAGAATTTCTCACTATCGATGAAGGACTTTGCGTTCAAATTATGCATTTAGGCCCATTCGATGATGAGCCGGCAACTGTTGCGCTTATGGATGCTTACTTAGAGCAGAATGGGTATGTTACCGATATTAATAATGAAAGATTACATCATGAGATTTATATGTCAGATGCAAGAAAGGTTGCTGCGGAAAAATGGAAAACCGTAATTAGACATCCGATAAAAAAGGTGTAATGTTCAGTTCGAATTTGTGACTCTGTATAAAAAGTGTCACCACTGTTGACACAATCTAAACAATCGGAGGTAGTTTGCGTTGGCAAAGAAGAAAAATGAAATAAGCATTCGTTCAAGTGCAGCAGAGTATCTTACCTACGTTGCTTCTGTCGGAGGACAGGAAGATAGCATTGAAATGCGCTACGAAGATGAAAATATATGGCTGACACAGAAAATGATGGCTACGCTTTATGATGTTGATGTGCGTACAATTAGTGACCACATTAAAAAAGTATATTCAGATAGCGAGTTAGAAGAGTCGGCAACTATCCGAAAATTTCGGATAGTTCAAACCGAGGGTTCCAGGCAGGTTCAGCGAGAAGTGAACCATTATAACCTGCAGATGATTATTGCTGTCGGCTTCAAGGTAAACAATGAACGTGCCGTGCAGTTCCGTAAGTGGGCAAACGGTATCGTAAAGGACTACACCATCAAAGGCTGGGTTATGGATGATGAGCGTCTGAAACGAGGTACTTATCTTACGGACAAGTATTTTGATGAGCAGTTAGAACGCATCCGAGAAATCCGTGCAAGCGAAAGAAAGTTCTATCAGAAAATCACAGATATTTATGCCACTGCCATAGACTATGACAAAACCGCTGCAACAACGAAAAGGTTTTATGCGACCGTCCAGAACAAAATGCATTTTGCGGTTCACGGTCACACGGCTGCTGAATTGATTGTAGAGCGAGCCGACCACCAAAAGGAGCATATGGGACTTACTACATGGGCAGATGCTCCCGATGGCAAGATTAAAAAGAGTGATGTAACGATTGCAAAGAATTATCTCAGTGAAAACGAATTGCATCAGTTGAACCGTATGGTAACGGCATATTTGGATTTTGCTGAAAACATGACCTTAAGGCGTATTCCTCTTACTATGGAGGATTGGGAAAAGAGACTCAACAGCTTTATTGAAATGTTTGATTATGGCATTTTGCAGGATGCCGGAAAGGTTTCTGCTGAAATAGCCAAACTACACGCAGAAACGGAGTTTGAAAAATATCGTATCATTCAAGACAGATTGTTCATGTCGGACTATGACAGGTATCTGCTTGAGTTGGAAGAAAAGACAAAGAAGTAAATGGGATAAAAAACGAGACATTGGAGGTTCATAGTGGTTTTAGAAACAGAAAGACTTATTTTGCGTCCGTGGGAAGAAAACGATGCTGAAAGCTTATATAAATATGCAAGTTCACCAAAAGTCGGCCCTATTGCTGGATGGCTGGTTCATACAAGCGTGGACTGTTGTGCTAAACTATAGTTGTAACACACCGACCTAATAAGATATAATCTTAGGAGGAAACGAGGTATGTTACAGATGAACCAACATTATGAACCAGAATTCAAGAAGAAGATTGTCCGCCTTCATCTTGAGGGGGGACGCTCCATAAAAGGACTTGCAGCTGAATACGGAGTATCAAAAGCAAGTATATCCAACTGGACAAAACAATTTCGTGAAGAATGCCAGATAAATGAAGAAGCCCAAGCCGATTATGATTTCATGAAGGAGAACCTTAAACTGAAAAGACAGCTTGCAGAACTCCAAAAGGAAAACGACTTCTTAAAAAAACGGCGGCATTCTTTGCGAAGGAAATCGATTAGAGGATTATCGATTCATTCAGAAATTCAACAATAAATTTGGACTGAGATGGTTCCTCAGAAAGTTTAATATATGTCCAAATGCTTATTATAATTATCTTATTCGTAAAGGGTACGATATCAGTTGTTTAACGGTTCACAAATATATGAATACTGAAATGCAGCTGTTTTCAATATCCAGAAAAAAGAAACCGGCGTATGAACATGGTATTGCTCACAAGGTTTATGAAAACAAGCTGAATCAGGATTTTCATGCAAATGCAATAAATCAAAAATGGTGTACTGACTTTACCTATCTATTTTTAACAGATGGTAGCAAGCGTTATAATTGCACCATTATTGATCTTCATGACAGAAGTGTTATCGCAAGTATAACGGATAAAAGAATAACCGCTGATTTAGCGAAAAGAACGCTTGAAAAAGCAATTCATTCACAACCGGGAATAGAATTGAGTAAACTTCTGCTGCATTCCGATCAAGGAAGTCAGTACACATCAAAAGAATTTACGAAATTCTGTGGAAAGCTTGGTATCGAACAAAGCATGAGCAAAGCTGGATATCCATATGATAATGCCCCTATGGAAAGATATTTCAATACATTGAAAAATGATCTTATATATCAGCATTATTATTGTACAGAGGATGAACTCTACACAGCAGTCGAAGAATTTGCTTATGTGCAATATAATCATGTACGTCCGCATTCTTATAATAATTACAAAACACCTTATGAGGCACGCTACGGGGGTACATAATCCCTGTGGCAGAAATTAGGTCATAGTGTTACAAAAAAGCTTGACCACAACAAACATTGATAACGCTCTATTTTATGGTGATATGGCAAAATTGAACATATTTTTGCCAAAATTTTATTTTGCGAAACCGTTGACAGAATCACAGAATTGGTGCTATACTGTATTTCGTAGTGTTGTATGGTAGAAAAGCATAGGAGGCAAAAGATGTTCAAAGGTCTGAAAAACATTGTGGTACCAAGTAAAAACAAGAGTCAGGTCATTGTCGTCGGCCAGCGTATGCAGTGCCGTACGACGCACAAGCGCAAAGATTGTTGATTCAAGACAAAAATGACAATAGGAGGCAAAGTATGTTCAAGCAGGTAAAAACGATTACGGTTCCGGAAAAGAAAGAAAACTCGGTTCGTGTTCATTGCCAGAGATCTCAGTGCAGAACAACTCACAAGAGAAAAGACTGCTAATCTGGGTATACTAAAAGCCGAGAAGATCCCGGGACAAGTTCCCGGGACTTTTTAGACATACGGGAAAATATATGAGTAGAGAATTTGATGCCAATTCAAAAGTGGATTTTCCTCACAACACTGTAAGCAAGGATATTGATGGCTATCATATTGTCATAGCTCCTGAATATCCGAACTGGATTGTACTCGATGATCAGGAGTACGAGATTTTTAAGATACTTTCAGAGAATACAATAATAGACGGTTTGAATGAGTATTACGCAGCATTCCCTGGAAATACAGAGGATGACTGCGTTCTTGCATTTACGGACTTTTTGACGAAAGTTGAGGATTGCCAGTTTTATGAGGATGCCACTTCTGAAGAGGAAGACCCGGTTGAGTCCATAAAGAAAAAGGTGCACATTACAATGACCAACAACTGTAATATGCGCTGCCCTCATTGTTTTGTGTCTGCTGGTATAGTGGATAAGCAGGAATTGAAGGTTGATGAGATTTTGGCCGTTGTTGAAAGGATAAAGAAGATAAACGGCTCCACGGATATTGTCGTATCCGGCGGAGAGCCGCTGATCCATACCGGCACCATACAGCTCCTTGAGGGATTGAGGGATCATAATGTATCTCTTTTCACCAATGGTACGCTGATAAACGAAAACAACTATAAAACCATAGCGGAATGCTGTCAGGAGATACAGATAAGCTTTGAGGGGGTTACACAGGAGCCGTATGAAAGGATAAGAGGCAGAGGCAACTATGCCAAAGCTCTGCACGCCATCGACCTGTTGAAAACTACCGGAATTAAAATTACCCTGGCAATCACCATCCTCCCTTCTACGGTGGATGATATCCGCGAAAACTTAATAAACTTTGTCGATTCGTTTGAATATGAGAATCTTGAGATACGTCTTAACGATGACATTGAGATGACCGGAAACGCTCTGACAATGGATTTTACCGGATTCAATAAGTATGAGGCTGATAAACTGATGATTTTGCTTGTCAGCCAGCTTCAGGACAGGGGTGTTTCAAAGGCGTCAAGTAGCGGAAGGAATGTCCGGTTCAAAAACTGCGGTATCGGAACAAATATTGTTATAGATGCCAATGGCAGGATTTATCCGTGCAATAAGTTTTCATCATACTATCGCGGTCTTGGTGAGGATATGGTTCAGATATTCGAGGATTTTAACGAGCTGAACCGGAAAACATCTACGGACTTTATAGCTAAATGCAGTAAATGTGAGCTCAGATATATTTGCGCTGGCGGCTGCAGAATAGATTATATGAACCGGCATGGCGACATGCTTGCGGTAGACTGCAATCCTGAATTCAAGGAGAATCAGTACAGGAAGTTGTTGCTGGATTATTTGGAGTAGACAGGATGAGTACAGTAAATTCAAACAAGAAAAGCTATAATGAAACAGAAATCGTTAATTACTATACAGACTTCAACGCGGCAGGACTGTTTCATTATGAAGAGATACTGATAGAGAAATACTTTAAGACCGAAGGTAGGACGCTTGATATAGGCTGCGGAGCAGGGCGTGTGACTATTCCCCTGTACGAAAGAGGCTATCAGATTACAGGAATGGATTATGCCGAAAAGATGATTGCCGCAGCAAAAGCCGTGAACGGTGCAATTGACTACCGTGTTGGAAATATCCTCTCTGCGCCTTTTGAGGATCAGGAATTCGATAACGTTATTTTTTCTTTCAATGGGCTGATGCTTCTGGAAAGCTATGAGGAACGCCTCTCCGCAGTAAAGGAAGTTTGCAGGCTCCTAAAGGATGATGGGAAGTTCATTTTTACGACACCGTATCTTGATAATAAGGTGAAGAAGTCCTACTGGAGCGAAAAGGCAGAGACCCTTGGCATAGATACCGGTAATATGAGCTGGGAACAGCAGCTGGAGCTGGGAGATGAACAGCTTGAGGATTACGGCAGTGAATTTTACCTACACGTTCCATTTATCTCCGAGGTTGAGCAAATGCTGGAGGAAGCCGGTATGGAGCTTCTTTTCTCCGCAAGGCGATTAGACTATAGTGGAATAGAAAAAATGGAAGATGAATTGGATGACAATTATCTATGGGTGACAACATGCAAAAAATAACTTACAAAGGAATCAGAACACATAATCTGAAAAACATTGATGTCGATTTGTATAAGGGCGGTATGACATGTATCGCGGGTGTCAGTGGCAGCGGCAAATCAAGTCTTGCTTTCAGCACGATTTCCGGGATTAGCCAGGCTGAGTACGACAAAATGACCAACGACAACAAGGTCGAGGTTGATTATGATGTGGATTCCTATGACGATGTGATCATGTCGGTTCCTTTAAGGCAGCTGAACTTTAATGTGAATCCGAGATCAACTGTCATGAGTTATTTTGATTTGCAGAAGTTTGTTATATACGTGGCCGGAAGCATCATGGGGCTTCCTCTAAGTGATTTTAACTATAACGGGGATGGACGATGCCGGGAATGCCAGGGGCTTGGCTATAAGCTACAGCCTGATCCGGTCAGTATTATTGATTATGACAAAAAGATTTCAGAGGTTCCTTTCCGGTGCTGGCAGAAAACCTATGTAGATTTCTTCAGACAGCTTTTGATTGCATATTGTGATGAATGCGGAATAGACAGTAATAAGCGCTTCAAGGAGCTGACCGAGAAACAGAAGGAGAAATTACTGTACGGCACGGGAAATCTTAAACAGACATTTAAGTACAAAGCCGGAGAAAGGTCAAGATCCAAGACCAGCTGCTATATCGGACCGATAACCGGTTTGGAGAAAAAGTCTGATGATATGTTCTCTCATAATCGGGAACAGTACTGTGCTCAAAAGAAGTGTGATTGTTGCTCTGGCAGCAGGCTAAGAGCGAAGACTGCAGCGAAAGAACTGTCAAAAGGATTTTCCGTGGGGAGCCTCTACACGGAAGATCTTGATACTCTTGAAAAGGATTTGCTGAAACTGAAGAAGAGTGCCGGCAAGAATGTTCAGCCCGCTCTGGATAATATTCTCACCTTCATTACCGCATGCAAGAAGGTCGGGTTAGGATATCTCAGCCTTACAAGATCAATAGCTTCGCTGTCTGGAGGTGAGCTGCAAAGGCTTCGCATCGCACAGCTTCTTATAGGAAAGATGCATGATTTACTTATCGTTCTGGATGAGCCTACAGCATCCTTGTATCCCGCAGAGGTTGACTTTACGATAGGCATCATGGATGAGATGCGCAAGAAGAATACATTGCTTGTGGTAGAGCATAACGATAAGGTCATCGAAAAAGCTGATCACAATATCTATCTTGGACATGACGGGGGCAAGAACGGCGGTTACCTGATCAGTAAAAACGAGTATATGAAGCTTCAGGAAGGTTCTCTGCCTTACCAGTTTTTCAAGAGAACATCTTGTGACACCCGAGTGCTGGATTCGGATTATGTCGATTATGCAGGAAGCGCGCTGGAAATACCGCATGGATCTGTACTGGGTCTCTGCGGAATGTCAGGCTGCGGCAAGACGACGATTCTCAGAGAAATTCTCCCCAAGTATTATGAGGATTACCTGTATGTTTCGCAGAAGCCGTTAAAAGGAAACTCATTTACTACAGTGGCCACATACACGAAGCTCCTTGGCGAGATACGAACCTGTTATGCAAAAGCACTTGGGAAGGATAAAGGTTATTTTTCTCAGAGAGGCAAAGGTGCCTGTGATAAATGCGGAGGCACTGGTGTAATTGAAATCGGCAGTTTTTATGAGGAGAAGCTCTTTGGTACCTGCGATAAATGTAATGGTACCGGATATCTGCAGGAGGTTCTCGAGTGGAAAGTCGATGGTGTCAATATATATGACATACAGCAAATGACCATTGATGAGCTTATTGCTTCCGGTATGAATATTTCCGCTAAAGCGGATAAAATGCTGAAGCTTCTCTCTGATTTAGGACTTGGCTATTTGAAGCTCAGCCAGAAAGTAAAAACTCTGTCGGGCGGAGAAAATCAGAGAATAAAGCTTGCCGAGGCATTAAACGATAATAAGTACTCCATGATAGGACTTGATGAACCGGCAAAAGGACTGGGCAAACGGGAGACAGCGAGACTGCTCGGACTGATATACAGTCAGGTTTCAAAAAACAAGAAGGCCTTTATTATTGCCGAGCACGATACGATGTTCCTGAATTATTGCTCTTACTTTGCAGAATTGAGACGCAAGGGCCAGTCCACGATAATTGTATTCCAGGGCAGCAGGGAGCAGCTCTTCAAAGACAAAAAGAACGATATCCGTAACTGGCTTACTGCGAATCCGGAAGAACTCAAATAAGAAGATGCAAAAATAAAAATCGGAGGTACGAGATTATAATTCCTTATGGATGTGGAAACGGATGCGGTGTAGATATGGAGTACATCGGAGACGGAAACTGGGAATGCCCGAAGTGTGGCAGAGTGATTCCTTTCGGGGAATCGGATGATGACGATGACGGCGAGAGCCTCAGCGTATATGACGCTGCTTTGATCTGGGCTTCTAATGGTAAGGACGAGGGTTATACCTTTGGCTACAGTGAGGGCGAACTGGAAAGGGCTCTTCGTTGACCACTTCCCGTTAACGACCAAATACCGAAAAAACGCCTTGACCAGTTACCACGAATGACCAAAGAGCGGATTTTGGCGGTTGAGCAGTTTCCGCTTACGACCGAGGAGGCCTGACGTACTTGCTATCGCCTCGAGCCACGTTGAGAGTGTCGTATTGTTGACTAAAGTACATAATTAAAAGTGTGAAAAACGGCTTAAAATAAGGCTTTTCCGCACTTTATGACCTACAGTTTTTGAAACTAAAAAATGCCCTGAAAGCCGTATAAAATCGATGAATTTTGAAGGTTGGGTAGATAAGAATATTGAAGTAGGTCGAATAGACAAAAATATTGAGGTTGCACTTATTTAATAATCGGAGTAAACTGGATTGTCAACACTTTTTCAGACAAATTTTTTTGGGTTATTTTCCCTGTATTGTACAGGTGTTTGATATCCCAAGGAAGAATGTATGCGGTGATGATTATACCAGTTTACATAATCCCATAGTTTTATCTTCAGTTCTTCTAGTGTGTGAAATTTTTCATTCCACACAAATTCTGTTTTAATGACTTTGAACGTGGCTTCTGCCACTGCATTATCATAAGGACATCCCTTATGGCTCAGAGAACGTTCTATTTGAAACGTTTCTAACAGTTCCTCAATCGTCTCATTTTTAAATTCTTTTCCCCGGTCTGTGTGGAAGATATGGATTGGATTTCCGACAGATTGCCTTCTACCTTCCGAAATGCCTGTTTTACAAGCTCTGCTGTTTTATGTTCTCCTGCACTGTATCCAACGATCTCCCTGTTAAAAAGGTCTATCAGTACACAGATATAATTCCAGTGGTTTCCTACCCTTACATAAGTTAAATCACTTACCACCACATTACGGTATGGCTGGTTTTGAAATTGTCAGTTCAACACATTTGCCACTTTTGATTCATTACATCTGTCTTTTTGCGGCTTAAACTGAGCTGTAGTATAGCTTGATATCAGACCTTCCTGTTTCATGATCCGTCCAATCCTGCGTCTTAATACCTGTTTCCCGCAATCAGCCAGTTCTTTCTTGATCTTTCGTGTACCATAATGGTTCCGGCTTTTTCTAAAAATTTTCTGAATGTCTGCAGTAAGTTCTGATTCATCTTTTTTTGTTGCTGCTTCATAATAATAAGTGCTTCTGTTTACCTGTAGGACGCGGCACATTGCTGATACAGAGTATTTGTGAGCATTTGCTTTGATCACATTTACTTTCGTCCTAAGATCAGCGCCGCTTGTTTTAAAATATCATTTTCCATTCTTAACTGCTGGTTTTCTTTCCGAAGCCGGATCAGTTCTTCCTGCTCTGGAGTCCGGTTATCTTTTTCATGGAAAGAGCCGGAATTGGATGCCTGCTTTACCCATTTGTCAAACAGAGAAGTAGCAATGTCATATTCACGGCAGATATCGCATCTGCGTTTGCCGGAACGATATAGTTCCACCAGTTGCTGTTTGAACTCGTCAGTATATTTACGAGGTTTTCTTCGTTGTTTTGGTTCGGTCATAATGAGTGCTCCTTTGTGTATTTATTATAGATTATATGACCTTAAAAAATCTGTCCAGTTAATTGTAACCTATCCATACCAGCTCTTTGAAGTAAAGGAGGATATCAGGCATAAAGCCGGAGGGATTGTGGCTGATTTTAAGATGCGAGGCAAGGAAGCCTTAAACCGTGTTTGCGAATTTGTGGGCTTGAAAGATAAACTTATAGGCATCAGGAATAAGGTCAAAGAGGGAATTGTCGATACGGAGCATACTATCTCAAAGATTGATGCATTTGGTAAGGGAATGAGAGAAGCCGGACAGAAGGTGGCGAATACGTTCAGAACCTTCGCCGACAGGGAAGAGGAGGATTATTCCGGGCAGGAGAAGAGATTTTCCAAGACGGAGGTAATCAAGAAATCATGGAAATGGCAGAAGAAGGTGTATGAATCCATGGTACTTCGTCTGGATGCATCCATTGATAAGGTGGAGGATTTGGCAAGAAATGTAGAGATTAACCGCATGAATGATAAGCAAGTTGATACAGAGAAACATACCGAAGAGGTTATGGAAGATGTATCTTTCGTATCTGCTGTTGCGGAACCTTCCGAGTATCAGTATGGTGCGGAAGCATTTGTGGCTGTTTGTGCAAAGGGAGAGCAGGCAAAGGTGCCAGAAGTAAAGGCGCCCAATGTTCCTAAGCAGGGGAAGAGCAGGTGATCCTATGACGGATAAAGAGAAAAGGTACTGGGCATATTTTTTGAACGGAAATGGTAAGATAGATTACTTTGAGCAGTGCAAAAGATGTGTTCATACTTGCAAGCAGAGTTTTCGGATAAAAGAACTTTGGTGCAAGAGGTATCGTGAAGCAAAATAGCCGGAGATGGAGACATGTCACTGTACCTGAGAGGGTATGGTGGCATGTTTTTTTATATGAGAAAATGTAGATGAATGATAGTCGGGAATATGGTACAATAAGAATATCAATCTGCCTGAGTGCGGTAGAATACTTTACCATTCAGAAAGGAAACAGAAATGTTAACATACACCTATGTAGATAAAGGCAAATTTGCCCTAATTGAAAAAGAGAAACCTACTATTATTGAACCTACGGATGCCATTGTCAAAGTAACACTTGCGAGCATCTGTTCCAGCGATATTCATATCAAGCATGGGGCTGTTCCCCGTGCGGTAAAAGGTATTACAGTTGGACACGAGATGGTTGGCATAGTGGAAGAAACAGGCTCAGCGGTAACAAATGTCAATGTGGGCGACAGAGTAACTGTCAATGTGGAAACCTTTTGCGGAGAATGCTTTTTCTGTAAAAATGGCTATGTCAATAACTGCACTGATAAAAATGGAGGCTGGGCACTCGGCTGTCGAATCGACGGAGGGCAGGCGGAATATGTCCGTGTACCTTTGGCAAATACCGGACTCAACAAGATTCCTGATGCTGTATCAGATGAGCAGGCTTTGCTAGTGGGAGATGTGCTTGCTACAGGATATTGGGCAGCCCGCATTTCCGAAATCACAGAGGATGATACCGTTTTGATTATCGGTGCGGGACCTACCGGCATATGTACACTTCTGTGCGTTATGCTAAAACATCCAAAGAAAATCATCGTATGCGAAACGGATGACAGCAGGATTGCATTTATCAACAAGCATTATCCTGAGGTTCTTACTGTAAAGCCTGAGAACTGCGTGGATTTTGTAGAAAAGGAAAGTGAACACGGTGGTGCAGATGTTGTCATAGAGGCTGCAGGAGCAGATAGCACCTTTGAACTTGCCTGGAAATGTGCAAGACCTAACGCTGTTGTGACAATAGTTGCACTCTATGAAAATGCACAAATGCTTCCACTACCGGAAATGTATGGAAAAAATCTGACATTTAAAACAGGAGGAGTAGACGGCTGTGACTGTGCTGAAACTCTTGCGCTTATTGAACAGGGCAAGATAGATACTACACCGCTTATTACCCACACATATCCGTTGGCTCAGATAGAAGAAGCTTATGATTTATTTGAGAATAGACGGGCTGGGGTGATAAAGGTGGCGGTTACTATTTAGATTTTGCGATATTTGTTAGGAAGCATGGATAATGCAAAACTTTTGAAGTTTACGGAGGAGTAAAAATGGCAAGAAGAATGACGTATGAACAAAAAATCGAGATGGCAAAATCTATTAATATAAATGTACAAGAGGAAATAAATCCTGACAGTTGTATCAGAGGAGTATATGGATTTTATGCCGTAAAAGATATGGAAGAAATACCATTTTATGTTGGTAAGTCAATAAATATTTTCTGTAGAATGTTTAAAGGAGGGCATATTTCTGATTATTTAAGTGGTGTTAGGAAGAATGGTGTACAAAAGCGAATAAAAGAATATCTTGAAAAAGGCTATGTTATTAAAGTTCGAATATTAAGAAAAGTTGAATACATAGGCGATGGTTTTGTACAAGATGCAAACAGGCTTGCACTAGCAGAACTAGAGGAAATTGTAAGGATGCAGGAACAAGGTTATTGTTTGACGGATGACCAAATTTCAGAAGCAGTTAAGACAAAAAGTGAAAGACAGGTTTGGAATGATAAGTTTGAAAACTAGATGCGTGTTATACTTGAAACTGTCAGTTTTTCCAAGAAATAAGAGAAGTTGGTTTGCCCCAAATAGTGGGATGAACCAACTTTTTTGTTTTAAGAACTTGATTTTTTTTCTTGGTCACGGGCCATAGTCTCATCAATTGCACGGTTGATGAAAGCGGTGGTACTTTCTTCCATAGAAGATGCATGTTCTTGAACAACAGTTCTGCGTTCCGGCGTCATACGGACTTTTACTTCTACGAATTTACTATTATATCTGGCATTGGCTTCTTTGCGAGCCTGCGTCAATTTCCTCCCAGTCTTTTTCTCTTTACTCATTTATCTAATCTCACAATCTGCCCTTATGGGTTAAATTTTCAAAAATAGTATAACACAAAAATGGACATAAGACCATGTGTTTTTAAAATGGACATGCGACTATACAAATTTTGTTTGACGGGACATGCGGCTATGTACTATAATGAAGTTCCAAACAACATAGAATATAGAACGAAAGGGGTAAATTTATGACAAGAAAAAGAAAAGATTACAGAAAATTGAAAGTAAGTAGTTTCAGTGGTTGTGGCTACAAGTCAGCCCCAATGTTGAGGATCCAGGGATTATGGCTTGAAGAATTTGGAAGCTCCGATTCTGGTGAAATGTGAAGATAGAAAGCTGATTATTACGGTTGATCATGCGAGAGAAGAGGTCGAGACAAAGAAACAATCTTAATTTACTATGGTCAGTAGATATCTCACAAAGACAGTAGAGCCTAAGGACAGACCTATGAATATCAAGGTGTCAGAGAAGATATCCAAAGAAATATTTCGAGGGAAAGGACCAGAAAACAATGGAGTGTATTTTGAAAAAGGCATTGGCTACATGGTTTGCAGCAGAAGGGAGAGCAGATGTTTAATCAGGAACATTTATCTCAGATAGACAAGCAGTATTTTAATGTGATTATGCTTGATGGGAAGGATGTAACAATACAGAGCAGGAACACCGGTCATTATTGGTATTTGCATTATACAGAGTATCCGCAGGATGAATCGCTGGTTTTGTTTCATAAGCATAGATTTCAGCATCCATATCATCAGCATGGAAGAGCAAATACACTGAGACAAGCGGTAAAAAGTATCCAGGGACATGATAAGTGGCAGATGGGGATAAATACACCAAATTAACCTTAATAAAACAATAAAAAAATACAAAAAACATCGGAAATATGCAAAGTACGTTATTATACAACTATAACTGATTTTAATCAAGAAAAATCTTGAAAAGGACGTGAAATTGTGATACCATATAATTCGGTATATTATGGGTATTTTATGTACATTTGAATATGTGTACTCCCTGAACTGAATTCTAAAGAGAGGTTAATACAATGCAAGAAAACAAGTGGCTTTCAATGAAAGAAGTTTGCGCATACTTACATATAAGCAGAGATACTGTAATGAACTGGATAAAAAAAGAGGGTATGCCCGCACATCAAAAAGGACGCTTGTGGCGTTTTGACGTGAATGAGGTTGACGAGTGGATGAAAAATAATGGCCACAAAAATATATCCGATGCCAAAGAGTTTTTGGATTAAAAAATAAACCAATAGCTTATGGCTATTAGAAACGGAGACAAGTATGTTTAAAGTTAAATGGAATGTTCAGAATAATGGCATTATTTTGAGTGACAATATAACAGATGATGAAGCTATTCCTGCACCAAGACCTGTGTATTTGCAGGAATTACAGATGCTCGAAGTCAATAAAAAATATAGAATGCCTAAGACGGATTTACCAATTTGCTGGAATATTGATGCACGATATTATTATAAAGGTCAGCCTTTTTTTGAGAGAAGAGGGGCAGGTATCTATAGCAAGCCAGATGTGATTTATAATTCGGATTTTACTTTTAGTACTCTCGAACCAGTAGATGTAGATAAGATGCTTGAAATCAATAGAGAAGCTATTGAAACAATGGAAAATGAGGCAATGGACTTCATAATGGGGTGCTATGAAACGTTTAAAGGAAAAGTCGATGATTATGTTGTTGCTTTTTCTGGTGGTAAAGATTCTCAGGTTATTCTGGATCTTGTGACTAGAGTTTTACCGGTAGAATCATTTAAGGCTGTTTTTCAGGATACTGATATGGAACTTCCTTGTACTTATGACATTGTTGCGTATACGGAAGAAGATTATAAATATCGCTTCCCTAATTTCAAACTGTATCATGCAAAGAGTGATAGACATGCGCTGGATTTGTGGAAGCAGTATGGTCCACCTAGCAGAGTTAATAGATGGTGTTGCTCTGTAATGAAGACCACAGTTTTTAGAAGAACAATGAAAGAATTACACAATACAGACAAGCAGCCAAAGGTTGCAGTTTATGAAGGAGTTCGTTCTGATGAAAGCGCACGTAGATCTGCATATGAAAGAATTGGCGCAAATGTTAAGCATCCAAATCTTTTTAACTGCAGACCGATATTCAGATGGAATGATTCAGAAGTATTCTTATATATGTTCTCAAGAGGAATTGAACTGAATCCTGCTTATAGAATGGGATTAACTCGTGTAGGATGCGGAGTATGTCCTTTTGCATCTGATTGGTCTGAATATTTGATAAGAAGAATATATCCGGAAATTTCAAAGCAGTATGTAGCAGTTATTGAGCAGATGGCAAAAAACTTGGGGCTTACTTCCAAAGAAAAGATAAATAATTATATTAGTTCAAACAATTGGCAGAAAAATGCAGGTGGTCGAGGACTTATTCCAGATGGGTCTCGTGTAGACCTTATAAGTAAAGAACCGAATTTTGAGTGTGTTGTTACACAGCCAAAATCAGATTGGAGAATATGGTTAACTGCTCTTTGTGAATATATCTCAACCGTTGAGAATGGAATTACCAAGGGTGAACTGAATTTTAATGGAGAATTCTTTAGATTTAGTGTAGAAGAATCTGGTAAGACTGTAAGATTTATAGTTGAAGGTACTGTTAATAAGCCTGCTTTACATGGAATGCTTTCTCGTGTGCTTACTAAAACAGCTGGTTGTGAACTCTGTGGCGTATGTGAGGCAGAATGCCCGACAGGAGCTCTTACGGTAAGAGATAAGGTAGAGATAAACAAAAACATGTGTGTTCACTGCCATAAGTGCCTTGAAGTTAGTTCAAGAGGCTGCATAATAGCACACAGGAAACAGATTAATGAGGGTGGAATGCTTGTTAAATCTTCCAATATGAGAACAAGTGGTATTGATAGATATTCTACATTTGGTTTAAGAGATGAATGGGTAGATGTTTTCTTCAATAACGGCAATGATTGGTTTGGATCATATCCGAATCTTGGAAGCAAGATGATACCAGCTGCTATCAACTGGCTCCGTGAAGCAGAAATGATAGATGATAAAGAAAAGAAAATTTCAGACAAATTTGATATGGTTAAGAGGTTGTATGACCATAATAGGTTGGCAGCATGGCAGATTATCTGGGTTGGCCTTGCGTATAATTCGGCAATAGTTAACAGTTTTGTGAAATCAATAAAGCTTGATGTGAATTATTCAAGGGATGATATTGTGGCTATTATGAGGGAAGGCTTCCCGACATTAAACGATAATACAATTAAAAATCCTACTAACGCATTGATTACTATGTTGAGATACTCCCCATTGGGACATAATTCTACAGAACCGGAAGATCCGCAGAATATATATGTTGCAGAACTTCAAATGTCTGGAAATAGTTGTAAAGGTGTTAAGAGGATTTCACCGGCGTATGTTTCTATGCATGCGTTAGCATATTTGTTATATAAAGAGGCACATGCTTCAAAGTGTTTTGATATCACGGTTAGCGATCTGATTCTTCCAGAGGGCATTAATCCTTACACAGTATTTGGAATGACTCCGGAGAATCTTATCCCTGCGCTAAGAGGATTGACGCAGGCAGGAATACTTACTGCAGATTTGACGGGGGGTCTTGAAAATGTTCATCTTAATGAAGAAATGACTCCAGATGAAGCACTTGCCGCAGCGATAAAGAGGATGTAAAAATGGAGAAATGTTATTATTGTGATACAGAACTTGAGAAGGATGATGTAGCTTTGTGTAAAAAACTATTGGGTAAGAAAATTAAACAGTATTTCTGCCGAGAACATTTGGCAGAAGTGTTGGATACCGATGTGGATACATTGACTGAAAAAATTGAGCAGTTTAAGGAAGAAGGCTGCACATTATTTATTTAGGAGGATGACATGAAGTACTCAGAGATAATAGAAATTGAACCTTTCTTTGATTCTACCTTCAATATGACAGAGGAGAAGGAGAATTATTGGAAACAGTTTATTACAAATGAAAAATTTGAGTCAAACCTTAAAGAGATTGTGAATGCCTTTACTTCGTTAACAGGTGATCAACACAAGTCTATTTGGGTACAGGGTACGTATGGTACAGGAAAGAGCCATTCAACAGCTGTGATTAAGCATTTATTAAGTGACGATTTGGATGATATTACAGATTATATTGATAAATTGGCTAATCCGCAGCTTAAGGGGATGCTTATTAATTTCCGAAAGAAGGAAAGGGTGTTCCCAGTTGTGCTTAAAGGTACGTACTCCATTGTAGATACTGAAGAATTAAAATATACAATACAGAGAGCAGTTACACAGCAGTTAAATGATGCTGGTGTGAATATTACAGTTAAATCAGATTTCCAAGCAGTTATTGAAATGTTAGAAGATAAGAAGTTTTCTTCTTTTTGGGAAAGCATGCTTAAAAACGAGCTGGATAGGTATGCTTCATCAATTGATGAGCTGAAGGAAGCTCTGGAAATTGGTGATGTTAATGTCCTAAAGGAGATTAACATTGCTCTCAAAAAGTCTAATATGATAAAAGCAACACCAGATATTAAACAGTGGCTTACCGAAGTAATGGATGCTCTTCGTAAACAAAATGTGGCAGATTACCTTGTTATTTTCTGGGATGAGTTTACCTCTTTGCTGGAGATTACTGAACGTCGTAGTATCCTAAATTGTATGCAGGATATTGCTGAACTTAGTAAGGCTCCAAGAAAAGATGATAAGGATAAATACATCGGAGTGTATGTTTTCTTGATTACACACAAGAGCATGGAGGCTACCGATAGCTATAAGGAACTTAAGGAAGATGAGAAAACGATGGCAAAGGCACGATTCCTCGGCCTCAAATATGATATGCAGGATATAACAACATATCATATCCTTTCGAATGCCTTGAAGATTAGTGATCAGCCAAAATATTCGCAGTTAATTACTGATCGTATAGCTGGACAGATAGAAGTTAAGCAGGCATTAGATGAAATTGTTGCACCTATGGATAAGTCTGCGCAGACTAAGGATATTATTCAACACTTATATCCATTTCATCCTTATACGGCATATCTTGCAACTTTTGTTTCGAGAGCTATTGGTTCTGCAGAAAGAAGTATTTTCGAGTTTTTGAATGATGAGAATAAAGGATTTAAACATTTCATACAACAGGATATAGATGATGTTAAATATCTTACAGCTGATAAAGTGTGGGATTTCTTTGTTAAGGCATTTTCTGAGGATAGAACAAATAATTTTGATGCAATAATTTATAAGTTCTCTATGTATTCAACAAAACTGGAAGATACCGATGTGCCTGAATTATCTGCATTTAAGGTAATACTTCTTTTGAATCTTTTGAATCGTGTGACACAGATGGATGGTGCCGATCAGGAGAAGAGTTTAGTTAATCCTAGCAAAAAGAATATTCTTCATGTATTAAGTGGTGAATGGAGCAGTGATGCTATTACAAGAGCATTGGATTCTATTGATGAAAAGCAGATAGTTCTTAAAGGACCGGATGAAGTATATGAGGTTTCTTCATCGGCTATGCCTATGGAAAAAATCCAGGCGGCAAAGGACAAGCTGTATTTGAAGTATGAAGATGTTAGTTCTTTGCTTGATGAATATATAGGTTATAGAAATGACATTACAAAGGCTATTTCTAATGCGGACGGATTTAATAGAATAACAGAGTTTTCATTGGTATGGGGAAGTTTGTCGGCAATATCAATGGAGTCAAAACTACTGAAAGCCTTTTCAAAAGATTATGCAGCGAAGATTGCAATTATTGTTTTTAGAGGTGATACACCAACCTATGATAAGAAATCAAATCGTCCAGAAGCTACTCTCGAAAATCAGAAAAATTTGATTCAAGCATTGTCGCAAAGGGAAACAATGAAAGATATTGTGTTCGTAATTGCAGACACAACGCTTGGACAGCAAAGATTTGAAGGCGTTATTGAAGCTAAAGCACGTGAAACTGTCGCAAAAGATACAAAGGTTGAAGATCCTACTCCTTATGAAAAGAGGGCTATGAAGTGGATGGAAAAATGGAAAACTGAGTTGCTTGATGGAGCGGCAACTATTATTTTCCACGGAGAGAGAGTTAATACTTCAAGTTTTAAGTCTGTAAGCAATTCAGGTGTAATAACAAGCGTTGGAAGGATATTTACAGATGGCGCTGAGAAGTTATCTAAAATAGCGAACGCTAGTACTGCTTGGAAGACTACATATGCTAAAAAGACAGTTGAAAAAGTTTGCTATGCGTTAAGTAGATCAGACATAGAGGCATTTGGTGGTCAGGAATCTGCTGTAATAAACCTTTTAAAAGATAAGAATGGAAATTGGATTTTTGACGAGAAATTAGACTATATTGGAACCTATGATGTAAATGTTCCTATGACGGTTCTGGTTAAAGTCATTGACGATAAGATTGCAGAACTAAGAAATAAAACAGTAGTCGATATCGGCTCAGAGTTTAAGTTTTTAACACAGCCACCATACGGTTATTACAACAACTATATTTGCATGGCTGCAGTAGCATTAGTTTTCCGTAGATATATTGGAAAAATGTATCTTGCAGATCAAGGAAGCTTGGTGTCAACCACAATCATGCGAGATATTGTTAATGCTGCATTTTATAATTGGTTGGATCAAAAAGCTGATGCTAAACTTAGAGTTAGATTTTCAACTGTAGAAGAAAAAGAGTTGATTGATTTGATTCAGAGTGTTTTTGGAGTAAAGGGTGACGGTATTTCAGAAACAAAGTGGTCACTGAGATCGGCATTTGAAAAACAATATAAATCGCCGTTATGGGCATTAAAATATGTAGTTGATAAAGGAAGCGAGTTCAATTCAGTTGTTGATGAGTTATTTAAGCTTGCTAATGCGACAGGTGATAGTATAACTCAAGATGATGTAAGCAGACTACTTGAAGGCTTAAAAAAGCAGAAGACAACAATAGCGCTTACATTAGAAAAGGTACAGGATTCGGCCTGTATCAATGCCTTTGTTGATAAGTGCCTTGCAACTGTAAATTATAAACTGGACAATTATTCTAATTTGATGGCATTCCTTAAACAGAATCTATCAGATGCTATTGTATTCTGGAGAGAAGAAGACGTTGAAAAACAAGTTCTTTTATGGTGTGCATTGCAGAGTAAGCAACCTGTGAATCCGCCTTCAAATAATGGTGATAGTGCAGAGGATGATACAGATATAAATCCGAACAATGCAGGAAAGTCTGATGTAAACAGCATTTCTGGGGAAGAGGATGATTATGAAGCAGATGACGATCTTTTTGAAAGTCCGGATTTTGAACCAATAGATATTGAACCTATTGCTATAGGAAAGACACATGCAACGATTGAGGCAACAACAAAACTTATTTATGAGAAGCAGTTTAATGATGGAGAAGCAAAAGAAATTCTTGTTAAGCTTTGTAAAGAGTATCCTGTTGTATGCTCAGCGGTTATGAAATTTTTAGGTGAGGAATAGGCGGAAATATGGATGTAGAAGTAATCAAGCAAAAGATTTTAGAAGATAAAAATAAGGGTACAAGTTCATATCGTAGATATCCAGTGCGTTTTCTGTTTATGGAAATGAATAATCATACTCAGGAAGATATCCAGGAATTGGTGAAAGCCGGAAACGGAGAACTGCTTGATCTGAGTGATTATCTTATGAAGAAAGATGATGGTTGGATGACAAAGACTAAGTTCGTCCATGTTATTAGGGAATATTCTGCAAAGGATAGGGATACATATGTCTTGGGTTTTTCAGAACTGATTAGATTTTATTCTAAAAAGGATATTGAATCCACGGTGCTCTCACTATTTGATATAGAAAATTCCGGGATTTCTGGGGCAAATGCGTCTCAAAGAAGAATTATCTTTATATGTTTTTCTATGATGGATAATGTGTATAAAGTATTGCAGAGTAGCTTTGCCAGAAAAGATTTGCTTGATCCGTTTTTAAATTCAGATTATGAGCTTATAGGTAAGAATAGAAGAGTATGTTTTGTGGCTAATGAATACTCAGATCATATTACGAAAAATAAAATTATTTCAAGTGTAGAATGGCTTGGACTGTGGAGATCATCTGAAGTGTTGGATTTTGGTTCTCCAATATGGTGTTGCTCAGAAAGCTTGTATGAGTGGCATCAGAAGGCCTCGCCAGATAATGCTTTTCAGATTGATGTTGTTCACAATTCAAAGGAATATCTTGAAAAGGCCTGCGATTTAAGTATTGATTTCCGCTACAGTGTAACAGATGAGGCATATTGGAACCAGTTATGTGTTGACTATACTAATATGTTGTCTGGGAAGGGATTACATGAGTTGGCATCGGCGGTATTAGGTATAGATGTTAATTCAATTTATGTTATTGCCGGGAAATGGCTTACATCAGACTCACAATATGAAAAATGGTTTATTAGATGCTATATAGCAGTTTTTTATCCAATGTCTTTTCTTGCAAGAGTATTTAAGGTGCTTAAAACAAATTCAAAAAAAGAATATCTGATAACCATCTGGCAACAGGGATATTGGTTGAGTAATCCTGTTCAATTAGAAGAAAGAATTGGAATAATTAAAGAACTTAATAAATACGCCGGATCAATTGCGCCGGAAAAAGAAATACAAGAGGTTATATGTGAAGGAATATCTAAGGAACTAAGCATTCCTGTGAACGGTAATGTATCCGAAATATGTTTGGTAGAGTTGAGCACACAATATGGTCAAACGATAGAGGATATGAGAAATCGTCTTTTTTCATATTATACCAAGATTTTTAAGCCTGCGTATACCGGATTGAGCAATACCGAAAAAGAATTTGTTATTAAACTATATAAAAATGGTGTTTTGGATAAGGATGAAGTAAAATCTGTATATCCGTCTTTCTATTCTTATTTATTTGGAATAGGAGAGGCTGAAATAGAAGGAAAAAATGAGTGGAAATACTACTTAGAAGCCTATAGAGAGAGCAAGGTTGCCAGTATCTCCAGCAGTATTATTCGAGTGGATGTGCGAATTCTACAAACCTCTACAGTATGTATTATGAACTTCAGAGACAAGAAACACTAATTGCACCGTATGTTGGTGAGACTGATATTTACGTTTTAGATGGAGTTGGTGCAGAATATACACCGCTCATTATAGAGTTGCTTGTTATAAATGGATATGAAGTTGAGTATTGTGACTATGCTTCCTGCCATTTGCCTTCCATAACAGACGTTAATAAGGAATACATGGCATCTATTGGATACAAAGAATGGTTCCTCGATTTTGACCAGATAGTTATTCATGGAGAGTTTTACAAGTCGGCAATAAATCTGAGAAAAGCTTTTGATATATTAGAAGAAAAGATAAGAGATATAGTCCAGGAAGCTGACGGAAAGAAGATTCTTATTACAGCAGATCATGGCGCTACAGCAAGGGCAAAGTGGACTGAAACCAAGAAAAAATATAACTTCGATGGATCGGATCATGAGGGAAGATGCTGTAAGATTGCATCGAAAGATGATTTTACAGATACCGTAGATTATATTGTTTATGAAGACGAAGGGAAACCAGGCAATCCATATATTATTTCTCTTAATGAGACTTCTTTATATAACCGGCCGAAATATGAAAACCATGGTGGTGCCACAATTGAGGAAATGCTTGTACCGGTAATTGTTGCCAGTCCACAGACTGGTCAGAAAAAGGTTGTTTATAAGGTTGTGGACGATAAACTTGAGGTTACTGGTCTGGACAAGAAAGTAACATTCGCAATTATTCCTGATACAGAGGAAGCATATGTTATTGAGGCTGATGGAACTAAACATAAATTAGTAGCTGATAGTGGAATGTATTCTGCTGAATTATCATCTGGTAAAGAACAGGATATAAAGGTAATTATTGCAAGTAAGGAATATAAATTCCATGTTGTTAACAAAGCTAAGAAAAATATGATGGAGGATGATGGATTCGATGACTAATTTAGATAAAAAAATAAAAGACATATTTCCTGAAGAGTCAATGCATAAGACTCCTGACAGATATAGCCTGTTTTCTGGTGTAAATGTTCCTTCGTTTATAAAGGATTGGCTTATTAAAAAGTTTTCTAACGATGACACTATAGACACGGAAGGATTATATAACTTTATTGATAAGCATATTCCAACGAAGGATAGCAATATCAGAAGCCGTTTATTAAATGGTGATGTGATTCAGATTCTGGCAAGAATAATATTTGAATCAGATATTAGAAGTGGAGAATATCGTTTTCAAATACCAGATATAGGAATCAAAAATGGTGAGGGAAGAGTATCACCATATTTAGCACGTCAGCAGGGGCTTCTTAAAGAAGGAGAAAACTGGGGTGTTGTAACCATGCAGTATGTTGAACCGGATGGGAAGGAAAAAGGCTACGCTGAAATGGTTAAATTTAAACCGTTTAGTCCGTATAGACCTGATTTTGATTATTACTGCCAGGCAAGAGAACACTTTGATCTTGAAGAGTGGGTTGATTTCCTTATCAGTAATATGGAGTATAATCCTAATTCGACTTCATTTGAGTCGTTGGATCAGAAATTATTGTTTCTGACCAGATTACTTGTTTTTGTTGAACCAAATCTTAATATGATAGAACTGGCACCTAAGGGTACTGGTAAATCATACATTTTTAATAACCTTTCTAAGCATGGATGGCAAATAAGTGGCGGTAAGATTACCAGAGCAAAATTGTTCTATGATATGGGTAGAAATACGCCTGGTATTATTCCGTCATATGAATTTGTTTCATTGGATGAGGTTAAGACTATTTCATTTGATAATCCAGAGGAAATACAGGGTGCTTTAAAGAACTACATGGAGCAGGGGGCATTCACAGTAGGTAAATCAAAACAGACATCATTGGCAGGAATAATCTTACTGGGAAATATTGACTTGGATTCAAACAAGAGACCTCTGAATAACCATTATTTTGAAGAATTACCGGAGGCATTTCAGGATCATGCGTTAATTGACAGATTCCATGGATTTATTGAAGGCTGGTATTTGCCTCGAATCAGTGAGGACTTAAAATTAAACGGATACTCATTGAATGTTGAGTATTTTTCAGAGATACTTTCATATATCAGAACTCAGTCATTCTATAGTGCAATAGTAAAGGAATTGTTGGATATTCCTAAAAATGCTGATACAAGAGATACAAATGCGGTTATTAAAATGTGTTCTGCATACTTGAAGTTGTTATATCCGCATGTAAGAACTGCCTCGGATATTTCTCCACAGGAATTTAAGATGATGTGCTTTGATCCAGCATTTGAAAAAAGAAAAATTATCAGACAGCAACTGTCGGCTATAGATCGAGAATTTACAGACAGAATGCCTGATATTAAAGTAAGGGGATTGTAATGGTTTACTTAGACAATGCAGCTACAACTGCAATGAGTGAAGTCGCTTTAAGTTCATTAATGGAGGTTTCTACCCATATATATGGAAATCCTTCTTCAGTATATCGCTTCGGAAGGCAGACGAAAAGACTTCTTGAAGGATCAAGAAAAATCATTGCTGACTGTATTGGAGCTGAGCCGGAGGAAATATATTTCACATCATGCGGAACAGAAAGTGATAACTGGGTTATGACTAAGGCCACAGATAAGGCAAAAAAAGTAATTACTTCAGTGGTGGAGCATCATGCAATTCTACATCCGGCAGAGAACCAGCGATTACAGGGGAAGAACGTACTGTTGTTGCCTGTAGATAGTAAATGCTTGGTTAGCATACCGGAATTGGCGGCAGTGTTAGATAAGGAACCCACCTTAGTATCTGTTATGCTTCAGAATAATGAAGTGGGTGCTATTCAGGATGTTACAGAAATTGCTAGACTGGTGCACGAGGACAATCCTGAATCATTAGTCCATACTGATGCAGTGCAAGCTGTTGGGCACATTAAAATTGATGTAAAAGAAATGGGAATAGACTTGTTATCTGCAAGTGCACACAAGTTTAATGGGCCTAAAGGAATTGGTTTTTTATATATAAGTAAGAAATGTTCCATTGCACCGTATGTAGTTGGCGGAGGACAGGAAAAGGGAATGAGATCTGGTACTGAAAATGTTGCAGGTATTTATTCTATGGCAAAAGCACTTGAAGACAATGTTGCCAATATGGAAAGTATTCACAACCATATTTCTGAACTTGATAGCTTACTATGTACGCTATTAGTGGAAAATGAAATAGATTTTAGTATTAATGGTGATAGTTCAAGCAGAGCTGCCGGCATTTTGAATATTGCAATCTCTGGTATTGATGGGGAAGGTCTTTTAAATATGCTAGATATGCATGATATCTGTATTTCTATCGGTTCTGCTTGCAATTCTAAGTCACAAGATAGATCGCATGTATTGTTGGCGATGGGATTGGATGAGGCACGGATTGATTCTTCTGTAAGAATATCAATAGGCCGATATAATACGGAAGATGATATAAGAACGTTGGTAAAATGGATTGCTAATTATCATAAAATTGCAAAATTAGCGGAAGCGTAGGTGGTGAGATGTATGCCCGGATATAACCTAAGAGAGGGTTTCTTTGGATAGGTTACAATTAACTGGACAGATTTTTTAAGGTCATATAATCTATAATAAATACACAAAGGAGCACTCATTATGACCGAACCAAAACAACGAAGAAAACCTCGTAAATATACTGACGAGTTCAAACAGCAACTGGTGGAACTATATCGTTCCGGCAAACGCAGATGCGATATCTGCCGTGAATATGACATTGCTACTGTTGATTTATACTTAAAACTGACCCGGGGGGGCGGACAGAATCCTGGACCTGATAATAGCATAAATATCAGGAGGTTATCATGTATTCATAGTAAACGCTCCATAGTGGGTACACCCACATAAACAACCGCTCCAAAGAGCAGCATATCATTAAAGTTACTTTCTGCATTCCGCTGGCAGCTTGTCTGACCAGGGAAGCAGATTTTCACAGAAATCCACACCATGGTCATCCATGTGTCGGGGGATTTCTTCCAGAAGATACTTGAAATAATTGTAAGGCTTGAGGTTATTCGCCTTCGCAGTTTCAGCAATGCTGTAAATCATTGCACTGGCCTAGGCTCCTGCAACAGTATCAATCATAACCCAGTTTTTCTTTCCAACACAGAAAGGACGAATGGATTGTTCTGCGGCATTGTTATCCATTGGCACTTCTCCATCTTCTAGGAAAGTTCTAAGATACTTTTCCTGATTTAAGGAGTAGGTAAGCCCGTTGGCAGTTTTACTTTTGGCTGGGACAGACTGCTGGTTCTGTTTTGCCCACGCAAAGTAAGCATCAACCAGTGGCTTTACTGTCAGCTGACGATGTCTCAAACGTTCCTCTGCAGATTTATCTGCAAGTTTATTGTCCTCGCGATATATTGCCTGGATCTGCTTTAGTGCCAGATAAGCCAGCGAAGACTTTTTCTTATCCTTTGGCAATGCTTTCACGGCTTCGTCAAAGCGACGTCTTGCGTGTGCCCAGCAGCCGGCAATCTTCAAGTTTTCGCGTTCCTTTTCGGTGGTATGATAGACCTGGTAACCATCGGTTACGCAGATTCCCTTGAACATCTTGAGGAAATCTCTTGGATGGCTTGCATTACGCGAAGGCTGGTAATCGTACAGTATGATCTGTCTGTCCGCATACATCTTACCGGTACGATACACCCACATGTAATGCTTGTTCCCATCGGTTCGGTTTTCTTTCGAGACCAGAACCGGAGTCTCATCTGCCTGAAGCACATGATAGTCATAAAGCTTCTGATGCAGATAATCATAAAAGATTGAGAGATATCTCTCTGCACACAAAATCGTCCAGTGTGCCATATCTGCCCGATCAATGGCAAGCCCCATTCGCTGGAATTCCTTTTCCTGACGATAGAGTGGCGTTGCATTTACATACTTGGCATTCCATACGCCGGCAAGAAGCGAAGGTGATACTAAGCTGTTTCTTAACAGGTATGCCGGATGCTCCGCTTTTTTGAAGTGATTATCCTTCTTGGATTTGTAGACTCCTACATGATGTTCTTCTATTTCAACTTTCATAGGTGTGAAACTATAACGTCGGTAGATTTCGTCTTCAAGTTCATACCAGCCATCTTTGCCAAACTCGGCAATGAGTTCTTCTTCGGACATCTTGTGTTCCACCGGATTTACAGGAAGTCCCCGGATATCCTTTTCTCGTTTGCCTTTGGTTTTCCTGCCTCTTGGCTTGGTTTCATCTTCATCAGCGTATTCATTGAGCGAAGCAACTGCTTCCGCTTCGTTGAAGAAAACGATGTTGCCATCTACTTCCATGAAGCAGATCTGATTCTCAGTATCCAGTTTCTCGGAAGATTTGCCAAAACGGTTGTTGTTCAATACAGCGACCTGTTCCAATAGCAGCTGAAGCTTCCGGTCAATATCCTGAAGCTGTGACTGCTGAACAAGAAACAGTTGAACAAGCGTAGCCTTATCAAAGTTCGTCATATTGCCTATACATACAAGCTTCTGTTTTACGTTTTCAGGCACTGTAAATATGCCCCTTTTGAAATGATGGATATAAATTATAACTGCATAAAACCAACGTAATGCGCTCACAATGCATGATAATGGCCTTACAGATGATGAATGCTACACTGTTTTTTTAGGCAAAATCACCGTTGAAAATTCTACATATTGCACAATCGTTATGCCATGTGAGTGGGTGGAGCAACCTCTTGAACGGTCTTCTTAGGAGTGATCGTCAATCCTTCCATGAGCCAGCGAAACTCCTGACTGGTGATTGCCTGTACCTCAGATTCATTCCTTGGCCATATGAACTTACCTTGTTCCAGACGTTTGTATAAAAGAAGGAATCCATCTTTTTCCCAAACCAAGCCTTTGATTCTGTCGGACTTACGTCCACAAAACAGATACAAGGTATCCGGTACATAGGGACTGTTATCCGTCTTGGCATCCACAATGGAAGCCAAAGTATCTATTCCGGATCTCAAATCCGTGTATCCGCAGACGATATACACTTGTTTGAAACAAGTTGCATCATTCAACATGGGCAAGTACCTCCAGCACTTTTTTAAGAAGAGAGCTCGATGTTTGCTCCGTAACACGAATGGTCACTCCGTTGGCAGATATATCCAGAAAGGAATCCTGTACTAATGCGCTATTCGAATCAACTGCTGTCGACTCTGGTTCCGTATGCATCAGTTCCGTAGGAACCGGAATAATTGCATGTTTTACGGCATTGCTTGGAATAGAATCAAGGCAGGCTTTTCTAACTTGCGCAAAGCGATAATAGTAATTCGCTTTGGTGATGTTATTTGCCTGACACCATTCGTCTACGGACATGCCATTTGGACGATTCCGGCATTCCTGAACCATTGAAGCCCATTCACGAATGCGACAGCTGCGTGCTACTTGTGATGTTTGAGATTTCATAAACTTAACCCTCCTGACTGTCCAAAAAGTTTAGGCTAAACTTTTTGGACTGGTATAAAATGTTAAGTCTATTTTCTCAAAAAATCATAAAGTATTCTATATACTGACTATGAGGCGTTTACGTGATTAGAGCTGAAAATTATAGGTGTGTCAAGATTTCCTACATAAAATGAGAAAGCATGTCAATTATTCTAAATGATTTTCTCAAAGTGTGTGGACATTTTCGACATACCTTAAAATAGCTATTTTTGCATACAAGAACATGAAAATTAAGTTGACATATATTTCCGACGCAGAATAAGAAACTTTGTCAATATTTTCGGTTGGAAAAATCAAATATGATATAAAATTCCGACAGAGTATAGAAAGGAGTTGTTTATATGACGCAGGGCAGATTATCCAAGGTTAAGAAATTCAGAATCAGTCCAGAAGAAGCTAAAGTATTAGCAAATAAAGTTGAGTTGGCAAATATGACAGAATCAGAGTATCTGAGGTTAATGATTTCTCAGAAGCCAAATGATTATCCGAAGATAAGGATACTTCTGAAAGAACTTATTAACGAAGTGAATCATATAGGAACTAATATTAATCAGATTGTACATAATTATAATTCCGGTTTCTATTCAGAGGATGATAAAGACCGATTGGTAGCATATATGAGAAAACTGAATATAGAAGTAAATAAGGTTTACGAAACTATAAATAAAGGAAAATTCGATAACTGACAGTCGGAAGTTTTTCTCTTTTGAAACCTTGTTATTTTATCCGTGAAGATGTATATTAGGGATAGGAAATACCACCCAGTGCGGATGTATTTGATACAGTTGGTGGTATTGCAGTATGTGAAGGGAAGGAGGAAAGCTTTGAATAAGGAATTTGAACGCTGCTGTACATTCCTGGCTGAGATGATGGAGAAGTATGGAGTACAGGTTATGCGAGACATAGCCATTGAACTTCAAATTAATCCAGAGACTTGGGAATTTGATGCAGAAGGAAAACGATTACGGTGCGAAGCTTATGTGAAGAGATTTCGGAAGCAATTTGAGAAAGCAGCATAAGAAACACCGGCATCCTGCGAGAGTGGGATGTGATACATAGAAAGACCGTTCAAAAGTTATAAATGATGGTTGATTTTTAAAATATCGGGCATATTATAATAGCAGATATATTTCTAAAATCTCTAAAATGTTTATAAAGGCGAATCTCGGCTATTGACTTTTTAGGAATGTTTTGCTAATCTGTATGTAGAAAGTTTACCACTGACCGATAGGTGGTATATAAATGGTCGGGTTGAAAGTTTACCGCTGACCAATATGCGGTATATAAATGGTTGGGTCGAAAGTTTATCCTCCACCAGTGATGGTGGAGGATTTTTTAACTAAAGGAAGGATATGTATGAAGAAAACCGGTTTTTATATTATAAAGGATTCTTTTTTTGATGATATGAATGAACCGTATCTTAAAGGTAATAAAGAAGGGAATAGACCACATTATTATTGTTTCGAGGATTCTGTCATGGGCTTATATTGGATGATTCCATTATCAAGCAGAATTGACAAGTACAAAAAGATTGTGGACAATAAGAAAAAGGCAGGAAAGCCGTGAGATATTATACATATAGTGAAATTGGATGATGACAGAGAAAGCGCCTTTTTGATTCAGGATATGTTTCCTATCACAGAAGAGTACATAGAACGTGAATATACGATTGCCGGGAATCATTTAATGTTAACTAGTGAGCATACAGTAAAACTATTGAGCAAAAGGCAAGAAAAGTAATGGGAATGTTAAAGAGAGGTGTAAAGTTTACACCTACACAGCCGGATGTTATGAAAATATATGATAAATTAACTAAGAAATAATGGACATAGCGAGGTGTTGATATATGCACCTATGCCGGATATATTCTACGGATTGACTGTGCAAAGGCAGAAGAAGGATTAAAGACGACACCTAATTCAGAGTGTGCTTTGAATGCTCTTGCGATAGATAATCTATTGGAATATGCAAGGTTATATCTTGATGGGACCATGCAAACGTGGATTGATGCGGAAGATTCGTTAGAACTATGGTGAATAATTTTTGAGTCAAGGAAAGCACCAAATGATGTATTGTCTCATTTGGTGCTTATCTTATAAATTCCGTCCATGATATTGCATTGTTACCACATATACAGTTTTGTGTGGTTCGTCAATACGGAAAATGGCGATATAGTTGTCAATTAGTAATTGCCGGTAGCCCTTTCCGGCATATCTGCCCTCGTTTCGTTCTTGGTGGGACTGTGGAAATGTGTCTAAGCTTAAAACAGCTTTCTTAATTCGGTCAACTTGTCCTTTGGCATTTTCAGGAGCCAATTTTTCATTTGCGATATATTCGTAAATATGGTCTAATTCGCGTATTGCTCTAGGGTTGACTTTTACCTTGTATTTATCCAAAATGTTTTTTCTCCAATTCTGCAAAAACTATCTCTGCATCCACTGCTTCTGCTCCGTTCGCAATCTCCTGCTCGGATTCAAATATGGCTTGGTCGATGCGGTTCATTCTTGCAAATTTATCATACAATTCACTACTCATTACAACCAAGTCGCTATATCCGTTTTTGGTAATAAAAATAGGCTCCTGTT
>OLRE01000531.1_pt1 | contig 45351 bp, 42 predicted proteins | sample 1672461 | NCBI WGS metagenome assembly OLRE01 (sample SAMEA3136688, study PRJEB25190) | human gut metagenome | biome: human gut; feature: human-associated habitat; material: faeces | place: Austria | collected 2013
ACTGGTATAAAAGCCAGTCCCGGTATCGAACAAAGGAAGACAGAGAAAAAGACGCTCTTCTGGAAGATGCAACAATTACGATGCCTGAGATGGCACAGCTGCTTGGAACAACCAGAAGCGCAGTATATACAATTCTTGATAATCCAAAGTATAGTCATTTTTTTGAATTCATTGTGATTGCAGAAAAGAAAAGGATCACAAAAGAGAGTTTTCAAAAATTCCTGGAAGGTCAGGATCGGTATAAGCTGGATCCATCGAATGATTATGAAGAACTTGCACAGGAACAAAATATTGCTCTGGCTAATTTCCGGCGGAAGAAATTATCACAGACCGGAATACGAGGAAGCAATGGAAATATAAAGTATCTTACTTTTGATGAAGCTTCCTATCTGGCAAAGGTCAGCAGAAGCATGATCAACAAGTGGGCGGATAAAGGAAAGTTCACAGTAATAAAAGTTGGCAGTCGAGTTAGGATCCGTCGGGATGAATTTGAGGACTGGATGGAGCAAAGAGATTTGGAAAGGAGTATGCAATAATATGGCATCTATAAGAGAACGAAACGGAAAATTTAATGTAATCTATTCTTATACGAATGAAAAAGGTGAGAGGAAACAGAAGTGGGAAACCTATGAAACGAAAGCCGAAGCAAAGAGAAGAAAAAAAGAAATTGAATATAAAAAAGAGATGGGATCATTTGTCGTCCGTAAATGCAAAACACTGGACGAGCTTATTACAGAATATGTTGCACTTTATGGCAAAGAAAACTGGGCGCTTTCTACATATGAAGGAAATGTCTCTCTTATCAATAACTATATTCTTCCGATCATTGGTGATACGAAACTCTCAGAGATCAATACCCGTTTCATCGAAAGATATTATCAGAGTCTTTTGAAGAGACGTGCAGTTATCAATCCATTGAATAAAACCAGTCGAAATGAATTTGTATCTTCCAGTACGGTCAGGGATATTAATAAGCTGCTTAGAAACTGTTTTGAACAGGCAGTGAAATGGGAGTTGATGGAGAAGAATCCTTGCACACATGCGACTGTACCAAAACATAAATCACAAAAAAGAGACATCTGGACAGCGGATACATTGATGTATGCGCTCAGTGTCTGTGAAGATGAACGATTAAAGCTCGCAATTAATCTATCTTTCTCATGTTCCCTGCGACTTGGTGAGCTGCTTGGTCTTACCTGGGATTGTGTAGATATTTCTCATGAGGCAATTGAAGAAAACCGTGCATATGTCTTCATCAACAAAGAATCACAGCGTATAAGAAAAGAATCTTTAAATGCATTGGATGGAAAAGATGTGTTGTTGGTATTTCCGACAAATCATAAGAAGAATTCTACGGTCCGTATTCTGAAAACACCGAAGACAGAAAGCAGTGTGCGTAAAATATTCTTACCGAAGAGTGTTGCTAATATGCTGGTAGACTGGAAAGCTGAGCAAGATGAAATGAAAGAAATTCTTGGTGATGAATATATGGACTATAACCTGGTTATGGCAAGTACCTTTGGGCTTCCTCTCGGAGATGGAGCAATCCGTGGTCCTTTAAAAAAACTGATCGAGGACTATAATCTCCCACCGGTTGTATTTCACAGTTTCCGTCATAGTAGCGTTACTTATAAGCTGAAATTGAATGGTGGAGATATCAAGGCGGTACAGGGTGATTCCGGCCATGCTCAGGTCAATATGGTTACGGATGTGTACTCTCATATTCTGGATGATGACCGAAGGAAAAATGCAGAGCTTTTTGAAGAAGCATTTTATGAGAAGAAGAATCTGGATCCACAGATGCATGTACAGCAGGAAAATAATAATGCAACTGTTGCTGATGAAGTCGATCCGGAACTTTTGGCAAAAGTGTTGGCAAATCCAGAGATGCGGGCATTACTCAATTCGCTGGCGAAGACAATGAAGTAATGAAAAATAGTGAAAAAATAGTGTAATTTTAGTGGAAAAACAATTCATAAAACGATATAATATATGGATGAAATGGAGGTGGATCATGTGATTAAAGTTACTCTGACAAATGAAATTTTAAAAAGAATATCGGAAATAGACGAAAAACGTTTTTCTCTTAGTACGATAGAAATGCCACTTGTCACTAAAAACAGACTTAGAAAAAACTCGAAGAAAAAAAGCTCCTATGCCTCTAATAAGATTGAAGGAAATCCATTGACTGAAAAACAGGCAAATGAAGCTATTGATAGTGATCCTCACAAACATTTTTTAAAGCCAGAACAGGAAGTTCGTAATTACTTTTTGGCTTTAAATTTTTTAGAAGAAAAACTGAAAAAGAAAGAAGCTTTTTCAAAAGAAATGATTTTAGAAGTGCAGGCAATGGTTGAAAAAGGTGCGTCAAAAGAAAAGATAGGCTTAAGAGGCCCTATGCCGCCTGGAATGTTATTTGCAGTATATGATTCCGAAACAGGTGCAGCGGAATATATTCCACCTGAGTATATTGATATTCCGGACTTGTTGGATGAACTTGTTGAATATGTAAATACTACAGATGATCATCCGCTGATTATTGCTGCTGTAGTTCATTATCAATTGGTTACTATTCATCCTTTTGAAGATGGAAATGGAAGAACCGCCAGATTAATGTCAGGCTATATTCTTGATTATTATGGATATGGTTTTAATGGAATAGGTTCTCTGGAAGAATATTTTGCCTATGATCCAGATGAGTATTATGCATCACTGCAAATGGGGTTACCGGCGTTATATTATTCAGGAAGAGAAAACCCTCCTCATCCGGAAATTTGGATCAATTATTTTTTGCGGATGATGGAATTGTATTCTAAAAAGGTATATGAATTATCAAAAACATCCGAAAACGACGAGTTAGATGGAAGTCTATCTTATTTAAATGCAAAAGAAAAAGAATTCTTAGCATTTCTGTTAAAAAAGCGATTATATGCGTTTACCCCAATTGAAGTAAGCAAAATGCTCGGTGTAACCAACAAAACGATTATTAATAGATGTGCAAAGCTGGTAAATAATGGCTTGTTAATTCCAATTATTGTCAAAACACGGGTCCGATCTTATCAGTTAAGTGATTTTTCAAAGACAAATGAGAAAAAGATCTTGAAAAAACTATCGTAATAGAAACATAAAATTTGGTGTGGGGGGGGTGAAACGCAAACCATTAATGATATACAAGGGTGGTAATAGCTGACGGGGATACATCAACGATTGTTGTATTCCCGTCAGCTTTGTATTTTTACTGTTTTTCTCCGGCAATCACCAGATATTCATAGGTTGGACGGAAATCGGTGTTGTCGCATTGCTGGCGATATTGCATGAAAATGCGATCCATAATATGCGGTATTTCTGTCTCAGTCGGTTCAAACAGGATGATCAGATACTGCATGGAACTGTAACGGGTACAGATATCCACACGGCGAATCTTCTGGCGGATAGCCTTTTCTATACATTCCAGAGCCTGTTCAATGGCTTCTATATTCGGAATCGTGTCGACAGCTGTTTCCATGGTGACCATCACAAGATAACAATGACATTGGCTGCGAATACTGAGCTGACTCATATACTCATATTGACGGGCAAAGTCACGGTAATTCAGATCCATGGCACCGATGTAGGTGCCGCTTTCCCGCAGGGATTTGGCTACGAGCTGAAGATCTTTGCCAGTACTGGAGGTAAGAAGTTCTTTACGGTCAATCTGCTGATAGAAGAAGAACTGATTTTTACCGTTCTGTTTGACATAATATAAAGCTTTATCCGCTTTCTGGTAACAGTTTTCAAAGTTATCACCGGCTGTGCACATACAGATTCCGGCGGAAAGCGTAGCACTTCTGATTTCGACATCTTTGGAAATGGCCAAACGGAACTGATCGAAGAGTTCCTGCATTTGTGTTGTGACAGAATCATGAGTTGCTTCCGGCAAAAACAGCAGAAATTCGTCGCCGCCCAATCGACAGGCGACGCCCTCATCGGAGTAGCGTGACAATAGATTGCCCAATAGTTTCAGTGCCCGGTCTCCGGCTTTGTGTCCGTGGATATCATTGATCTTTTTCAGATTATCCATATCAAGGAAAATGAGGTATCCGTCGGATTGCTGCATCAGCTCCGCCGTCAGGCGCTCACCGAGATTTCGCATCGGAAGTGTGGTGAGCAGGTCGTAGTTCTTGGCATATTCCTGTGCCTTAATTGTGATCACTACATCCGAGATGAATTTGCTGATGGTTCGATGGTCATCCGCAAGATTAGAAATACTGCTGCTTTCTGAAAAGTCATCCAGATCAGGAATCTGATTTTCGGTGAGCAATGTCAGAAATATATCTGCAATTTCAGGGTCGAATTGTGTGCCCTTGTTTTTGAGAATCTCTTCATAGATTTCATCCTGAGACAGAGCATTACGGTAAATGCGGCGGGAATTCATGGCATCGTAACAATCAGCAACAGCGATAATACGGGCATAAATCGGAATTTCAGTGCCTGCAAGACCGTCAGGATAACCGCTTCCGTCATAGTGTTCATGGTGATTTCTTGTCACTTCGGCAACATGTGGGATCAGCGTAACATCTTTGAGGATTTCGGCACCGATAATTGTATGTTTTTTCAGAAGATTATCTTCATCCTCTGTCAGTTGGGTCGGTTTGTTTAAAACAGAATCCGGGATACCGATTTTGCCGATGTCATGCAGATGTGCGGCATGTTTCAGGTTGGTGATTTCATCCTGTGACCAGCCGAGTTCTTTGGCAATTAATGCGGCATATTCCGCCACACGGTAAGAATGACCGCGGGTGTATTCGTCTTTGGCCTCAATTGTTGTTGCAAGGGTCTGCATCATCTGCAGAGATATGCGTTCTGTTTGCTGTTTGCTTTTTTCAACTTCAATTTTCTGACGGTGCAATTCCATATCCTGAAGGTTTCTGAGGGTTCGGATGATATTGACAAAAAGCAGGATGATCATGCCAATGCCGATGAACAATCCGGATATGCTGGTAACAAAATAAACAGAAATCGCTTCTATAGAGATACATATGATGGATGCCAACAGCCCCAGAAGAAGAAGCCGGTCTGATTTGCGGCGGCTGCTGCGCATATAAATAAACAAATGGATAAATACAACGACAAGTATCGAACAAAGGATGATTTGTCCGATTGGAAGCGTTTCAATATAGTCTGCAATGCCAAAAAATGTCAGAATGGAACAGACAGCGAAATCCAAAAGCGCCAGACCCCCGAGGATGGTATACAATCTGCGATGAAGCTGCTTCTGGATGCTGTCTGCATAGAGCAGAATCGGAATCGGACACAGAAGAATCATGACAAAGCAGAGCGAACCCAGAGCAGAGGCATTTGGAACTAATATCTGCCGCAGTTTGGATTCTCCCATCATCCAGACACCGCCCATTATCATACACCAGCCAAGGTATTCCATATCAAAACTGGAATGATAGATCATGCCGAGTGCCAGGCTGAAAAGGATCGTTACCAGACCGGTAAAAAAGATGAAAATGGCAATATAAGTTGCAGGTCCGTATTGATTCAAAATATTGAGCCAGATATCTGTTTTGTCACCGCAGAGAACCGTATTGACAACACCGGAATAATTATAAGTATGGGTTGTCAGCTCGATGCGGAGTTCTTTGCCGGCATCGGCCTCCGAAGTCTCACAGAAAATATAACGGCTGGCAGAGTTTTTGCCGGTCAGTCGTGTCTCGCTGGTGTTGTAAGAAGCGCGCAGTGTGCCATTGATATAGAATTTGACATCCTGAAGGGAGGAACGAATGGCCATGGTATTCTCGTGATAGTCTTCCGGAAGACGTGTGGTAAGTACCATTGTCTCACCCACAGGCAGATCATATCGCCCTGGGACAGTAATTTCTTCAGATGTTCCATCAGACTTCTCCCAGGTAAAAGTACCGGTGTAGATCATGGAATCTGAATTAACATTCAGTCGGCGTTCATCGACACCGAAAAACTGCATGTAAGTAAACCAGCCGAGAATGGCAAACATTAAAATATAGAAAAAAATCCGGGATACCCGGGCGGCATCCGGGGGATTTTGGTGGGACATAATCAACTCTCCTTATGTTAAGAACAAAATACGGCAAAAAGCGTTTTTTATATCATAGCATTTATTCAGAGTTTTGTACATTGTTTGTGATGTATATTCGGTTAAATGGCGGACAGCTCTCTGTATCGATTATTTATCCAGTTTCTCTTTTTCAATATTCAGCATATCAATATTGATGTTGTTTTCGCTGGCGGTTTTGTTAACCCATAGATTCAGCGCATCAATGGCTACAGACACTTTGTCCAGCTTGTGGCTGATAAATGCAAAATCTTTAATTTCATCATCTGTGATCTTTCCGTCGCGGGCAATCTGGATCAGACGGCCTGTGAGTGGATTGATCTCATCCAGACTGGCTATTGTTTCCAAAATGATGCTTGAAAGTTCGGACATTTCGATTTCAGGTACATAGCGATAGCCAATTTCACATTTGTGGGAACAATAATAATTGCAGAGATCCGGTCTTTTATAACAGTCAGCCATCTGAACAATGTCATAAGGTGTCGGATCCTGAAGATTGTATTCGATTTTTTCAATTCGTGAAGCAGAAACACCAGTCATCATTTCACTGGCCTTTTCTCTTGTCAGTTCACATTCTTCACGGCAGATCTGATAGATGTTTTTGTTTGCTCTTGTCGATTGTCTTCCCATTGTAAAATCCCTCTTTATGGTTTATACTCCAAAACGGAGAAATAAACAGTGTTATTTCTATATGTTCAAAGTTTATTTTTATTGCTCTCTTTATTATAATAGAAGCATAGCATTACAGCAACGGCTAATTTATCTGTGCTGGTTATTTGAAATAAGTGAAAATTTCAAAATCGTTATTATGAGAGATAGAAGGGGAGAAGAATATGTTAACGTTGTTATTTATTATTTGTTTTTTTGCGGTTTTTGGAAAACTGTTGATGTTTGGTATTAAAGCTGCCTGGGGAATTTCAAAATTCCTGCTGACGATTGTCCTGCTTCCGGTTATTCTGATCGGATTGGTTGTGGGCGGTCTGATCTATCTGGCATTCCCGATTCTAATCGTTGTGGGAATTGTCGGATTGCTGCTGTAATGCAGTAATCATAAAATCATGCAGGGAAAAGCAGAAAGAGAGAAAGAAAATGGCAGAAGAAAAAGACAAGCAGAAGCTGGCTCGGCCGGTTTTATTGAGACCGCATCATGGTATGTGCCTTGCTTATTTTAAAGGTGAAGGTTACAGTGATGGTTTTTCGGCGCATATGAAAGAAGTATCGGATGAATTGCAGAAAGGGATGGATGTACAGCTGTATGTAGGGACAGATGAAATCTGTTCTGCCTGTCCGAATAATCGGGAGGGGCAGTGTACAGATCTGACTTTGGTCGAGAAATATGACAACGCTGTGCTGGAGGCCTGCGGTCTGGCAGATGGTGAGCAGTTAGCCTTCGATGATTTTACTGAAAAAGTGCAGAATCAACTTTTGGTGACAGGGAAGAGGAAAGAAATCTGCGGAGGCTGTAAATGGAATGGTATCTGTGAGAATGAAAAAAGCCGATGGGAGAAATAATAGATGTATACAGCATAATAGACAAAACCAGGGTTACATTAATGATAATTATATGCTATAATACGTAAAAGACAGACGAAATGACTGCTGGGAGAACGGTACTCTATTCGAATGTCACAGTAGAAAAAGAATTCAAGACAATTGAATAAAAGCATACTCTGACGGCAAGGAATATCCGAGCAGGAATAGTAAACTGGAAATTATCGGGAAGATAGTTTATCTTTTCGTATACATAATCAAAAGCTCCCTTACCGTCAGGTATGGGAGCTTTTGATATATGGAGGTTTATATGCTGAAGGTAGCAGTTTATGGTAAGGGCGGCATTGGCAAGTCAACGATTACTTCCAATCTGGCAGCAGCTTTTGCGGCCATGGGGAAGAAGGTTATTCAAATCGGATGTGATCCGAAGGCAGATTCAACGATCAATCTGCTTGGGGGTGAACCGCTTCGACCAGTGATGAATTTTATGAGAGAAGAAGACGAAGAGCCGGAGCGACTTGAGGATATTTCAAAGGAAGGGTTCGGCGGTGTGCTTTGTATTGAGACTGGCGGCCCGACACCGGGACTTGGCTGTGCAGGAAGAGGCATTATTGCAACATTTCAGTTGTTGGAAGATCTGAAGTTATTTGAGACGTACAAGCCGGATGTGGTGTTGTACGATGTGCTGGGTGATGTTGTCTGTGGTGGATTTGCCGCACCGATCCGTGAGGGCTATGCGGAGAAGGTACTGATTGTTACATCCGGTGAGAAGATGGCTCTTTATGCAGCTAATAATATTTCAAGCGCTGTGAGAAATTTTGAAGATCGCAGCTATGCCCGTATTTTCGGAATTGTACTGAACCATCGCAATGTGGAGAATGAGACAGAGAAGGTGCAGGCCTTTGCAGAGAAGAGTCATATTCCGATTGTGGGAGAGATTCCGAGAAGTGATGAGATCATCCGCTATGAAGATCAGGGCAAGACTGTCATCGAAGGCGACAGAGATTCCGAGATTAGTCAGAGATTCTTTGATCTGGCCAATCTGCTTCTGGAAGATGAGGCGAAGAAAGCCCAGGACGGCGAATAAATCCGGAGGAGGAAATTTATTATGATGCAGGATGCATTTTTTTGTACAGTCGGTGAGCTGGCGGCAATGGGAAGAGAGAATATCCCGCCGCAGTTTATTTCCGGCGCACATTTAATATACAGTTCTCCAGCTACGCTGGCCTTTAATTCACCGGGTGCGGAAGGTTTTGGCGTCAAGCGTGCAGGGCTGGCGATCCCTGATTCTATTATGCTGATCGTGGCACCGGGATGCTGCGGCAGAAATACATCATTGATCAGTTCTATGATAGAATATGATCAGCGGTTCTTTTATCTGATGATGGACGAGACGGATATTGTTACGGGGCGTCATTTGAAGAAGATACCGAAAGCAGTGAAAGAGATCTGTGACAGCCTTGAGAAGAAGCCGTCAGTTGTGATGATCTGCATTACCTGTGTGGATGCACTTTTGGGAACAGACATGGAGAGAGTCTGTCGAAAAGCCGAGGAGGCGGCAGGTCTTCCTGTGAGACCATGTTATATGTATGCGTTGACCCGTGAAGGCAGAAAGCCGCCAATGGTACATGTTCGCCAGTCTTTGTATTCTCTGCTTGAACCGCGTAAGAAAAAGGGGAATGTAGTGAATCTGCTGGGTTTTTTTTCACCCCTTGTGGATGATTGTGAGCTATATGATCTGCTGCATCAGGCAGGCGTGAAGACCATTCATGAGATTTCTGCATGCAGGGATTATGAGGAATATCAGACCATGTCGGAAGCTAATTTCAATCTGGTGCTGCATCCGGAGGCGAGATTTGCGGCGGAAGATTTTCATGACAGATTGAAGATTCCTTTTATCGAACTGACCCGATTGTATCAGATTGACAAGATCGGCAGCCAGTACAGAGCCTTCGGCAAGGTGCTGGGTGTGACTTTTGATGATCAGGCAGCGGCAGAAAGCGCACAGAAGGCAGTGGATGCCTTTAGGGTGCAGTATCCGGAGGCCTCTTTTGCGGTCGGGGAATGTATGAACGGCGATGCTTTCGAACTTTCCCTGGCATTGGTACGATATGGATTTAAGGTGCCTGAGATTTACGGCACCATCACCGCTGAGAACTTTATTTATATCAAGCAGCTGGCGGCTATAAGCCCTGAGACGAGAGTTTATTCCAACATGGAACCGACCATGCTGTATTATGATGGTGAGAATTCAGGTGTGAATATGGCCATTGGCAAGGATGCAGCTTATTATCATCAGAACTGCCCGAATGTCATGTGGAATCAGGACAGACAGCCTTATGGCTATGCAGGGGTTCGCAGATTGTTTGAGGCTTTGACAGAAGCAGAGAATAGATGGGAGGAACAGCCATGAAGGGATTAAGAAAATATCTGACACCTTTTGCACCGGATCAGTCGGGGGCTGTCTCCGTTTTGTATGAACTGGGCGGTATTCTTGTGATTTGTGATGCGGGAGGCTGTGTCGGCAATGTCTGCGGATTTGATGAACCAAGATGGTTCTCAAGGAAAAGTGCTATTTTCAGTGCCGGGCTGAGAGATATGGATGCCATTCTCGGAAGGGATGACCGGTTGGTAGCGAAGCTGACATCGGCAGTTGAGAAACTGGATGTATCTTTTGCAGCGATCATCGGTACGCCGGTGCCGGCGGTGATCGGCACGGATTACAAGGCACTGGGCCGTATGACGGAGAAGAAGACAGGACTTCCGGTGCTGACCATTGATACGAATGGCATGGATTTATATGATAGAGGTCAGGAAAAGGCCTGGCTGGCACTTTTTAAGAAGTTTGTGGTGGATGAGATGTCTGTGGAAAAGGGCAGAGTCGGCATTATCGGTGCAACACCGCAGGATCTGAGTGATTTATCCGCAGGTGACCAATTACGGCAGATATTTGCAGCCGATGGTAAAAAGGCTGTTTGCTATGGCATGGGTGATGGCCTGGATGCGGTGAAGCAGGCAGCTTCTGCGGAATATAACCTGGTTGTTTCACCATCTGCCCTGGAAACGGCCAAATATCTTCAAAAACAGTTCGGAACACCGTATGTTGTCGGTTATCCTTTGGTGAAGAATATGCTGCCGGAGGCTGATTATACAGGCAAAAAGGTATTAATTGTGCATCAGCAGGTGATGGCGAATGCGCTTCGTGAGGAATTAAAGATGCGCGGGGCATCAGAAGTGAAGGTCTGCAGCTGGTTTGATCTGAAACCGGAACTTCGCGAAGAAGATGATGTTTATCTGAAGGAAGAAGATGATTTCACAGAACTGGCAGCGGACAGCAAGTGGGATGTGGTCATTGCGGATGACTGTATGAAGTCGATGCTTCCGGAGTTTGGGGGACAGTTCATCGGTATCCGGCATTTTGCTGTTTCAGGCAAATTAGGAGGCGCATGCTGATGAATCAGACAGAGACAAGAAAGATTCGCGTTTACGGCATTGTGCAGGGCGTTGGGTTTCGTCCGACAGTGAGTCGGCATGCGGTTAAAAATGACATTCACGGAAGCGTCTGTAACAAAGGGCCTTATGTGGAGATTTTTGCACAGGGGACGAAAGCACAGGTGGATGGCTTCCTTGAGGATTTGGAGAAACGACCGCCGAAGCGTGCGGCTATTTTGAAGATAAATGTTGAACATCTTGATAATAATCCTGAATTTGACGGGTTTGAGATTATAGAAAGTGAAAAGACAAAGGGAGAGATTTTTGTTTCACCGGATATTGCCATTTGTGATGAATGCAAAGAGGAGCTGTATGATCCGAACAACAGACGCTATCTGCATCCTTTTATCAATTGTACCTGCTGTGGGCCGAGGCTGACGATCCTGGATGCGCTGCCTTATGACAGAGAACGGACCAGCATGAAGGAATTTCCGATGTGTCCGGAGTGTGCGGAGGAATACAACAATCCGGAGTCGAGACGATTCGATGCCCAGCCGGTGTGCTGCAATGACTGCGGGCCGGAGGTTTATCTGATCGGCCGTGACGAAAGAGGCCGTGAAGCGATCACCTATACGAGAAAAGTGATCGCCTCGGGCGGTATTGCGGCGATTAAGGGAATCGGTGGTTTTCATCTCTGCTGTGATGCCACCAATGAGACAGCGGTTGCGAGACTTCGTGAATTGAAGCGCCGGCCGATGAAACCATTTGCCATTATGGCGCGAAATATGTCGGCAGTTCGGAAGGAATGTCAGGTGACTGAGGTACAGGAGGAAGTCCTGGACGGCCATCAGAAGCCGATTTTGCTGTTGGAGCGGTTGGACAAAGCTGACAGTCAGATCTGTCCGTCTGTGGCGCCGGGCAATCCGAAAATCGGTGTGATGCTGCCGTATGCGCCGGTACAGCTGTTGATTTTTGATTATGATGATGGCATTCAGATACCGGATTATCTGGTGATGACCAGCGGCAACACATCAGGAGCGCCGATTTGCAGAGATGACAATGATGCAATCGCTGAATTATCTCATCTGTGTGATTGCATGTTGTCTCACAATCGCAAGATCAGGATCCGTGCTGATGATTCGGTAATGGATTATTACAAGGATGAACCTTATATGATCCGGCGCTCCAGAGGTTATGCACCTCTGCCGGTGATGGTATCGGCACCTTGGAAAGGCCAGGTTCTGGCCGTGGGCGGAGAACTGAAGAACAGCTTCTGCATCGGCGTGGACGGAAGATTCTATCTGTCGCCGTATGTGGGGGATTTGGAAGATCTGCGAACGGTGAATGCATTGAGAGAGACCATTGGACGTCTGGAGACGCTGCTTGAAGTGGAACCGCCGGTGGTGGTCAGTGATATGCATCCAAGATATAATTCAACCATGATCGCGGAAGAATCGGGATTGCCGGTGATTAAAGTGCAGCACCATTATGCGCATATTTTATCCTGCATGGCCGAGAATGACTGTCAGGAAGCAGTTATCGGAGTTTCCTTTGATGGAACCGGTTATGGCATGGACGGCACCATCTGGGGCGGAGAAATCCTTCTGGCAGATTATAAGGCATTTCAGCGGTTTGGATGTATAACACCGTTCCTTCAGATCGGCGGTGATGCATCCTCCAGGGAAGGATGGCGAATTGCCGTTTCCATGCTGTATGGACAGATGAAAGATCGTGCAGCAGCCATGACAATGATTGAGAAACTGAATCTGTGCAGTGTACAGGATGCCAAAGTTCAGATGGCCATGGCGGACAGGAAGATTAATGCGGTGATGTCCACCAGTGCCGGCAGATTATTCGACGGTGTCAGTGCCATTTTGGGAATCCGAAAGGCTTCAACATTTGAAGGCGAGGCATCCATGGCATTGGAATTTACAGCGGAAGCGTATGAGAAAAAACATCAAAACGCGGTTGATCTTCAGCATGCGATGGATGAGATGCGGAAGCAATTTCCGTTAGCCGCATGCATAGATAATAAGGAATCGGAATCCACAGAAATAAATAAGCCGGAACAGGTGAAGGCAGTCCTGAACACAGGTGCTTTGGTGAAAACCATTGCGGAAGCCAGACTTGCAGGCGCAGATACAGAAAAACTGGCCTATTTCTTCCATTGGATACTGGCAGAAGAAATAATAGTGGCCTGCCAAAAAGCCGGAAAAGAAAGTGGACGGGGTACAGTAGCATTAAGCGGTGGTGTCTTCCAAAATCAGCTGTTATTGAAAATGGTGGATGAAGGACTGCAGAAAGAGGGCTTTAAAGTATTGAGACATCGCCTGGTACCGCCAAACGACGGCGGCATTGCACTTGGTCAGGCAGTCTACGCTATGGGGTCTTTGAAAAGCTGATTGAATGAGAATTATAGATGAAAACAACGGACATCCGTCCGAAACGTTTTCATCTATAATTCTCATCAATGCAGCTTTATCGAAGTAATTCCATAAACAGCGAATAACGACTGACTGAAGTGCAATATAAAAATAGGACAGCAGTCTTAGAAACAGAAGAAAATAGACGGCTGTTATCATAGATTTGTGATAAACGCGGCAAAGTGTTAAGCGGCATAGCATATGACAAAACCCGAGCCAAGGACAATGTCGAATAGGAAAGAGAAAGTTTTTGGGTTTCGAGTTAAGAAACTAAAATCTATGGTGTTGAGATTTATATAGCTGTAAATTCTCAATATTCTTGGAAAAATATATAAAATTAACAGATTCACGGCAGGTGCTTCAACGCCACCGGTACTTAGGCATTGTTTTTTAATGCCTTATGTACCGCTGTAGGCGTTGGCAGCGAGAGCGGCCTGCAGTGAACTGGTAATTTTATATGTTTTTGAAAAACTGGGAGAATTTGCAGCGGATAAACGAAAGGAGATTTTGAGTATGTGTGTAGGTTTATCAGCGAAAGTTGTTAAAATTAATGATGGCGTTGCAATTATCGATGCGGGCGGCGCAAAACGTGAGATTTCTTCTCAGCTGATTGAAGATTTGGAGCCGGGAGATTATGTCATGGTTCATGCCGGTGTGGCCATTGCCAAGATTACGGATGAGGATGACAGTGAAACAGATCAGGTGCTGGAGGATTTATTCTGATGAGTGAAGAGAAGAAGAAAACGGCGAGAGAGATAATAGAAGGCTATGACGGACCGCCTGTGCGGATTATGGAGGTGTGCGGTACCCATACTCATGAGATTTTCAGACTGGGTATCCGAAAGCTCCTGCCGAAACAGGTAGAATTGATTTCAGGGCCGGGATGTCCGGTTTGTGTCACACAGGTTGGCTTCATTGATGAGGCCGTTTATCTGGCGTTGGAATGCGGCGTGACAATCTGTACATTTGGTGACCTGGTCCGTGTGCCTGGAACGGAGATGAGTCTTGCCGGTGCGAGAGAAAAGGGCGCAAAAGTACGAATTGTGTATTCCCCGGTGGATGCAGAGCAGTACGCTAAGGATCATCCGGAAGAGCAGGTTGTTTTTCTGGCTGTTGGTTTTGAGACAACGACACCGGCCAGCTGTCTGGCTGTAAGAAAGGCATCGGAGGATGGATTGACGAACTTCGCGCTGTTGGTGGCCAATAAGACGATGCCGGGTGCTTATGCAGCACTGAAAGGCAGCGCGGATGTTTTTCTTTATCCGGGACATGTCAATGCCATTACGGGTACGGAATTGTGTGAATCACTGGTGGATGAAGGCGTCAGCGGTGTTGTGGCAGGTTTTACAGCCAAAGAATTACTGACAGCATTGGCGGTGGCTTTGGTTAAATTCCAGGAGGGCAAACCGTTTTTCGTCAATGCTTATCCGAGAGTGGTGACACGGGAAGGCAGCCGAGAGGCACAGAAGCTGGTGGCAGATATGATGGAGAACTGTGATACAGAATGGCGCGGACTGGGCATTATTCCGAATTCAGGCCTGCGTCTGAAAAAAGAATGGGAAGCCTACGATGCGAGAAAGAAGTTCCATGTGCCTGAGATGAAAGGACGAAGCAATCCGGCCTGTCGATGCGGGGATGTTCTTCAGGGTAAATGCAAGCCGTCGGACTGCAAGGTATTTGGCAAAGGCTGTACGCCGCAGCATCCGATTGGTGCTTGTATGGTATCCAATGAAGGGGCCTGTTCTGCTTACTATCAGTACAGCTAAAATAAAAAATATTATAACTGTTCAGAGCCAACCTCCAAAATGTTACGCATTTTGTCGGTGTGGCGTATCCGCCAAATAAAATTTCAAAAACAGTCTTACAAATGCAAGCATTTTATACCTGTTTTTTGAAATTTTGCTTGGCTCTGAACAGTTACAAAATTCTATGACATACATATGAGAATCATGTAAAAGGAGACGTTTCTGATGAATAATAAAACAGTTACAATGGCTCACGGTGCCGGCGGCAAGCAGACATCTGAACTGATTGATGAAGTATTTAAAGCACATTTTTCAAATCCGGATCTGACAGCGGATGACGCTGCTGTTCTTCCGGCTCCAAAAGGAAAGATTGCCATGTCAACAGATGGTTTTATTGTATCGCCGGCCTTTTTCCCTGGCGGCAATATCGGCAAATTATCCATCTGCGGTACGGTGAATGACCTGGCTTGCATGGGTGCAAAGCCGTTATATCTTTCCTGTGCCTTTGTTATTGAAGAAGGTTTTCCGATGGAGAAACTGGAAGAGATCGCAGGTGCGATGGAGAAAACAGCCAAAGAGGCCGGTGTCCGCATTGTATCCGGTGATACGAAGGTTGCCGGAAAGGGTCAGGTGGACGGTGTCTTTATTACGACAACAGGTGTTGGAGAAATTCTTGATGGTGTCAGCACATCCGGCGACTATGCCAAACCGGGAGATGCTATTATTGTAACAGGTGATATCGGCCGACATGGATGTACGATACTGCTGGCAAGAGAAGATTTCGGTATTGATGCGGATGTAACCAGTGACTGTGCACCATTGTGGCCTACAGTCGAATCTGTATTAAATGCCACAAAAGATGTTCATGTAATCCGTGATGCCACAAGAGGCGGCGTTGGTACAGTTCTTTATGAAATTGCAGGACAGAGCAAGGTCGGTATTCGCCTGAATGCAGCAGATGTGCCTGTGGCACCGGAAGTCAAGGGTGTCTGCGGCATGCTTGGTCTTGAACCGCTTTATCTGGCATGTGAAGGCCGTCTGGTGATCATGGCGCCTAAGTCAGAAGCAGAAAAGATTGTCGAAGTACTGAGACAGTGTCCATATTCAAAGGATGCGGCCATTATTGGTGAAGTTACGGAGGAACAGCCGGGACACGTTGTGATGACAACAGAAATCGGTACACAGGCTTTGCTTCCTCAGCCGGGCGGCGAGCTGCTTCCGAGAATCTGCTAACAGTCACTGATCGGCGAGTGATTGAAAATTCGGACGGAGGGTCAGATTTTTGATCTGGTCATAGCCGACAAAATGGAGTCAATATGGAGAAAAAAATGGAAACGAGAGTGGCAGTCATTGCGATTATTATAGAAGATGGCAGTTCAGCACAGGAAGTGAATGAATTTTTACACGGTGCAGCTCAATATATTATCGGACGCATGGGAATCCCTTATCGTGACAAAGGGATCAGCATTATCAGCATTGCAATCGATGCGCCGCAGGATATCATCAGTACGTTGTCCGGTAAAATCGGCCGGCTGAAAGGTGTATCCGTCAAAACGGCGTATTCCAATGTTGTTTCAAAAGAGAATTAAAACCGCAGTTTATATAAAAGTTTTAAACAGCGCAATGAAAGCGGAGAAGATAGAATGATTAAGATTGCTGTATATGGAAAAGGCGGTATTGGCAAATCAACCACTGTTTCGAATGTGGCTGCCGCATTAGCGGAAAAAGGGCTGAAAGTTATGCAGATCGGCTGTGACCCGAAGGCGGATTCAACCATGCAGCTGAGACATGGTGAAGCCGTACCGACTGTACTGGAGCTGGTGAATCAGCGCAAAAATGATTTTGAATTAGAAGATATGGTTCGCATCGGATTCGGCGGCGTCGTCTGTGTGGAAGCAGGTGGCCCGACACCGGGGATGGGCTGTGCCGGACGTGGTATTATCACGGCACTGGAGAAGCTGAAAGAAAAGGGAGCCTATGAGGTTTATCAGCCGGATGTTGTGCTTTATGATGTTCTTGGGGATGTTGTCTGCGGCGGATTTACCATGCCGATGCGAAAAGGCTATGCGGATAAAGTATTTATTGTCACCTCAGGGGAAAATATGTCTATCCATGCTGCGGCGAATATTGCCATGGCCATCGACAACTTCAAAAACAGAGGCTATGCATCTCTGGGGGGTTTGATCCTGAATCGCAGAAACGTTAAGCGTGAAGACGAAAAAGTGGCGGAACTGGCAGATGATTTTAAGACATCTGTAGTGGGAACTTTATCCCGCAGTGAGCAGGTACTTTTGGCAGAGGAGAAGCAGCAGATCCTTCTGGAGGCTTTTCCTGACAGTGAAATGGCAGATGAGTACAGGAAACTGGCGGAGCAGATACTGGCTGTGTGTGAAGCGAGAGGATAGAAGGAGGCCGTTTTATGTTGAAAAGACTGGGTGGAACAGTCGATCCAAAAGGAGCGGCGACGGCCATCAAAGATGCGGAATTTCCGGTGCCATTTGCATCGGAACTGGAATTTAATTCGCCGGTACATGGAACATGGAATATCGTTCACACCGGCATGCAGGTGCCGGATGCTCATCAGATTTATGTCTGTGCCGATAACTGCATGCGTGGTGTTGTTTTAACAGCGGCAGAGATGAACGAGGCGGAACGTTTTTCCTTTGTTATCCTCAAGGAAGAGCATTTGCTGAACGGCAATCTGGAAGATATTACCATCGAAGGTGTGGCGGATGTGATCGAGAGATTGGAACAAAAGCCGAAAGCGGTTTTTCTGTTTACAGTTTGTCTGCATCATTTCCTGGGCAGCGATCTTGAGAGAATCTACGATGAACTGGGAAAACGATTTCCTGAAATCTGTTTTGTCAGATGTTTTATGGATCCGATCATGCGAAAGAGTGGTCTGACACCGGATCAAAAGCTGCGTTTGTCCATGTATGATCCTTTGAAGAAAGGAACAGTAACAGAAGAAGGGCAGCGAAGAATATCTATCCTGGGCAGCGATTTTGCACTGGACGAGACATCAGATCTCAAGAGATTGCTCAGATGTAATGATTATCAGATTAAAGAGTCCCCGGTTTGTGAGTCCTGGGAAGATTATCTTTCTCTGTCAGACTGCCGGATGATGCTGAACTGTTATCCGTCAGGAAAAGCCGGTACGGAATGGGCGGCAGAGAGACTGGGGCGGCCATTTATGTATATGCCTTCCTGTTTTGATTATGATGAGATCATCGGGCAGCTGGAAGCATTATCAGAGTCAATGGAGCTTCTGGGTGTTCTGGATTATGAAGGTGAAAAAGAGAGCTGTGAAGCAGCACTTCATGAGGCACTTCTGGAAGTTGGAGACTGGCCGATCGCCATAGACGGGACGTTTCATCCGAGACCTATGGGATTGGCAAGACTTTTGATCTCCCATGGCTTTTATGTAGAACGGATTTATCTGGATGCCATCAGCCCTGAAGAGGAAAATGATTTCAAATGGCTTCAGCAGCATGCGCCTGAGTTGATGCTGCTTGCAACTGTGCAGGTGAAAATGCGTGTCCTTCCGAGAAAAACGGAGCGGGAGATGCTGGCATTGGGGCAGAAAGCGGCCTGGTTTACAGGCAGCAGACATTTTGTCAACATGGTACAGGGTGCGGGCCTGTATGGCTTTGACGGAATCCGGCGTCTGGCACATCTGATGGTTGAGGCAGCCCGTGAAGAAAAAGAGACACCGGATCTTGTGATCCGCAAAGGATGGGGGTGCGAAAGCTGCATATGAGACAGGCATATCGAATAATACCGATTTATACAGCCGATGTATCCGGCGTCTGTTCAGCCCTTTATGAATTGGGCGGTATGACAGTGATGCACGATCCTTCGGGATGCAATTCGACGTATAATACCCATGATGAGATCAGATGGTATGATGAGGACAGTCTGATCTTTATCTCAGGTTTGACAGAAATCGATGCGATCATGGGAAATGATGAGAAGTTTATCCATGATATCGAAGAAGCGGCATCCGAATTGAAACCACGCTTTATTGCCCTGGCCAGTTCGCCGATCCCCTATATGAACGGCACGGATTTTCCGGCCATTGCAGAGGTAACAGAGCAGGATACGGGTATTCCGACCTTTGCAGTGCCTACAAACGGCATGCATGATTATGTGCGCGGGGCAGGTATGGCTTTGGAAGCCATTGCAGAACATTTTGTTTTGCCGAAAAGCCATGCAGAGGATGTTTCAAATAAAAACACGGAGGAAAAAGGCAGAAACCGTCTGGTGAACTTGCTGGGAGTTACGCCGCTGGATTTCGGGCCTCTTGATCATGCGGAAACGATGAAGCGCAGTCTGGAGCAATACGGCTGGCAGATCAACAGCATGTGGGCCATGGGAGATTCTTTGGATCAGCTGTCGAAATCTGCAGATGCAGCAGTGAATGTGGTTGTTTCATCTGTGGGGCTTCGGGCAGCCAAAGTATTGCAGAGAAAATTCGGTACACCTTATGTGGTTGGAGCACCGGTTGGCCGTTTCACGGAGAAGTTGTCAGAGGCAATGGAAGCAGCTGTCAATGGTGAAAAGGAAGACAATGTTGTTTATGCAGCCTGCAGAATGTCGGCAGAGAATCTTCAAGATGTCAATGATACGAAGGAGAGTCCGAGACACCGGGCGGAGATTACGTTGATTGGTGAACCGGTGACAATGGGCTCTCTGGCAGCAGCCATTGAACTTCAGTATGGCAGATCCGTTCGTGTATTGTGCCCGCTGGAAGAAACAGAAGGGTTGCTGACACCGGGGGATGAGGCTGTTTGCGGTGAAGAGATGATGGAACAAAAGCTGAAGGATGCAGGAATCATAGTGGCAGATCCGTTGTACAGACCAATCTGTCCAAAGGATGCTCAGTTCTTTGAATTGCCGCATATTGCTTTTTCGGGAAGAATTTATTTGAAGAAAATAAAACAGATGCCGGGATTTGCCGACTTTATTTAACATTTAAGGAGGACAAGAGATGGGATTGAATGAAACACCGTCAGGTGAGCGTGTACATATAGGTTTTTTTGGCCGGAGAAATGCGGGTAAATCCAGCCTGGTCAATGCTGTGACAGGACAGGAACTGGCTGTTGTATCCGATACAAGGGGAACCACAACAGACCCTGTCAGCAAGGCAATGGAACTGCTTCCGATCGGGCCGGTTGTCATCATAGATACTCCGGGTTTTGATGATGAAGGCGCACTTGGCGAATTGCGAGTCCGCAAAACAAGACAAATTTTGAATAAATCCGATGTGGCTGTGCTGGTGGCAGATTGCACAGAGGGCCTGAAAGACTGCGACAGAGAATTGATCGAGATTTTTCGACAGAAGGAGATTCCATGGCTGCTTGTCTGGAATAAATGTGATTTGAAGCCGGAACACCCGGAAGCCAAAGAAAATGAGATTTATGTCAGTGCCACAGAGAAGATAGAGATTGAAGCATTAAAAGAGAAGATTGCAGCCATCGGCAAGACAGAAGAAAACAAACTGATGCTGGTGGGTGATCTGATGCATCCGGGAGATATGGCTGTTCTTGTTATTCCAATCGACAAGGCGGCACCGAAAGGACGTCTGATTCTGCCTCAGCAGCAGGTTATCAGGGATATTCTGGAGGCGGAAGGCGCAGCTGTCTGTGTCAAGGAATATGAATTGAGGGAGACTTTGGAGAAATTCAAGGAACCGCCGGCCATTGTTATCACGGATAGCCAGGTTTTTGCAAAGGTATCTGCGGATGTACCGGAAAGTATTCCGTTGACATCTTTTTCTATTCTGATGGCCAGACATAAGGGACTTCTGGATACGGCTGTTCGTGGGATTGCCGCAGTGGAAGATCTGAAAGACGGAGATACAGTGCTGATCGCAGAGGGCTGCACCCATCATCGCCAGTGTGATGACATCGGCAGTGTTAAGATACCGAGATGGCTGAAGAATTACACAGGCAAAAAGCTGAATATTGAGCTGTGTTCCGGCAGAGAATTTCCGGAAGATCTGTCGAAATATGCACTGATTATTCATTGCGGAGGCTGTATGCTGAATGAGCGCGAGGTCCGCTATCGGATGAAATGTGCTGTTGATCAGGATGTGCCGATCACTAACTACGGCATCGCCATTGCCTATATGCAGGGCATCTTGAAAAGGTCTGTCAGTATGTTTCCATATCTTGCTGAGGAATTGCCGGATTAAAATATGCAGATGGTGCATATTTTCCATTTTCAGTCATATATATAAGAGTAAATGCTGCTGTGGCAGCGATATCGCAAAAATCAATGGACGTCCTGGGAGGGTGTTTCTGTGGCAGAATATCGGCGTTTTATTTCTTATATGTATTTATATGAAAACGGGAGAAAGACAATCAACAGTGGGTTTGTGAGAGTAGAAAGCCGGAATGGACAATGTCGGCTTTCTATTCATATGTCGGGAATTTATCATAGTGAAGCGAAAAAGTATCAGATTTATATGCTGATCAGAGTGTCCGGTGATTACATAGGGATTGCAATCGGAGACCTGTTGGTTCAGAAACAGACGGGGGATATGGAACTGACGATGGACAGTGATCATCTGATGGGAACAACGTATGATCTGGACCGTGTCGCTGGTATGGTTTTGCTGGGAGAAGATGGCGGCGTTTACGGTACCAGATGGGATGATGAACCGCTGGAAACAGAGAAATTTGTCAATAGAGAGCCGCTTTCAGAGATTTTAGTGAGATTTGGAGAGAAAAACAGTGATGCAGTAGCCGATGAAACTGATACGGAGAGAACCTTTGCGGATGCGGAGCCGGAAAGTGTCATAACGCAAGGGACAGAGCCTGAGGCAGAGAATCTGGTGAGTCCGCATGCGGATGAGAATCCGTTGATCCCCGAAGAGGAAGTGGCGGCATATACAGATGACGCAAGGATGGAAGCGTTTGAGAAAAATGAGAATCCGGAGAATAACGAGATTTTAGCTGTATCGAAAGAGCCAGAGATGTCGAAAGAACAAGCAGAAGAACAGGCAGAGCAAGAGCTGTACTCTAGGAGCAATGTCTATGACCTGCTGATGTCACAGCTACCGCAGATGTATCCTTTTGATGATGACAGTGTGGCAGCCTGTGTGCGGATGGAACTTCAGGATATCGGGCGCATGCCGATGCCGTGTTGGATTTATGGCAGCAATAGTTTTCTGCTGCATGGATATTATTGTTACCGGCATTTGATACTGGCAAAGGTGGAGCAGAAAAAGGATAAAGAAGATGTCGGTGGGCGCGGCGAAAATGATGGGGCGTCAGAGGATGAAGGTGTTTATCTGATGGGTGTTCCCGGTATTTGGCAGCATCGGGAGCAATATATGGCTGCCATGTTTGGTTTTCGCAAATTCAAGCCGGTAAGCCGGGAAAATCAGGGCAGCGGGGCTTTTGGTTACTGGTGTGTGGAGTTAAAATTATAATTGGATCGGATTACGGGAAAACAATAAGACAGATACGGTTTTAGAGAAAGGGAAGTGGTTTTGTGGCAACAGCTACTGGAATAAAGTGCTCTTTAAAACAAAATAATTTTCAAAAAGAAGTTAATAAAAGACCAGATGCGCGTCTGTCTGCCAACAGTCTGTTCAGAAATGTTTCAGAAGAAAGTATTGCACGGATTTTGGTCTGTTCCGGAGCAAAGTTCCGTACTTATAACAAGGATGAGACGATATTTCGACAAGGGGAGCAGGCAGATTATTTCTATGCTTTATTAAAGGGAAATGTGTCGATTATCAGCTATATGCCTTCTGGAAAAGTGAATGCCTTATATCATGTTGCATCAGGAGCGTTGATTGGAGAGCATTACAGCAGCAATCTGGATACAAATGGGCGTGTTTACTGGTACGAAGCGGTGGCCTGTGAGCCGGTGGAAGTGTTGGCAGTGCCATGGCAGCATCTGTACGGATTTTGCGACAAAGCCTGTGACCATCATAAGCAGCTGATCCAGAATCTGTATGAGAGCATGTCCACAAAGGAATGGATGGCGGTGCGGAAGCTGAATGTGTTAGGGTTTGCCAGTGTGCAGGAGAGAGCAGCAGCCTGGATTCTGCAGGAGGCAGATGCAAGTGACACGGTGGTACTAAAGACAAATCGTGAGGAACAGGCGGATTATCTGTGCGTAGCCAGACCGTCACTATCAAGAACATTGATGCAGATGCAGAAAGCAGGGCTGATAGAAGCTGACCGGAAGCAGATTCGGATTCTGGATAGAGAAAAATTGGAAAAAATTTTGTAAAAAAAAGAAGTTTGTAACAGCTGTTACAGACTCCTTTTGAGAATGTAGATATAATAGTATTAAATCAATAATAATTACTAGTTTTAGAAAAGCCACAGTAACGGGGGATTTTAGTCAGTAGATAGGAATGATCTGAGATACGCTGACAACAAATAAAACGGAGGTGTCATTACATGAGTATGAATTTTGTGAACGAACCAACAAGAGCATGGGATCCTAAAAACAGACTTCGGGAAATGATTAATGAGGGAAGTGATGCAGCGAATGTGGATAAGCTGGTGGAACTGCTGATCATGGATGGATTTGATTTTTCACTGACTGCGGATGCAATGACACCGATCGATGAGGCTGAGCGTGTTGTTTCCGTAGGTATGGGTATTGCGGTGAAGAGTGAAATGTATCTGATCGAGAATCTGGCCCAGGCAGCAGGTGCAGCTATGGGATGTTCAAGACCCGCTTACGAAAGACTGAAAGTACTTCCTAGAGAGCGCTTTGTGGGCATGAGCGGTGAGAAATTTACCGGAACACTTTATATTGCCTGCGCTATTTCAGGTGCACAGCAGCATTTGAAAGGTATTGAGAAAGCACATACTGTTGTCGCTATCAACAGAAACGAAAAAGCACCGATTTTCAGACATGCGGATTATGGTATTGTCGGTGATATTCGAACCATTCTGCCGCTTTTAACAGAGAAATTAAACAGTGATCTGCCAAAACCGGACCCAAATGCTAAACCGGCGAAACGGGAGATGCCGTTATACTCAAAGACAACAGCAACAGCGGACAGTCGCTATGTCTGCATGGGATGCGGTTATGAGTATGACCCTGAAAAAGGCGATCCGGAGGCAGGTATTGAACCGGGTACTTCTTTTGAGGCGCTGCCGGAAGACTGGATTTGTCCGGAATGCGGTGTATCAAAAAGTGAAATGATTTCAGCAGTAACAAGAGGATAGATAGGAGGGTGAAGCATGAACGGTGTAAGAAAAGTAACGGAAGATTTATATTGGGTTGGCGTGAATGATAAGCGAATCGAATTATTTGAAAATATTCATCCAATTCCGGAGGGTGTTTCCTACAATGCATATCTGTTGTTAGATGAAAAAACGGTTCTTTTTGATACCGTGGACTGGTCAGGCTGCCGTGTATTCCTTGAGAACATTGCTGCTGTTCTGGATGGCAGAAAACTGGATTATCTTGTTGTCAATCATATGGAACCGGATCATGCAGCTTCTCTTGAGGAAGTCCTGATTCGTTATCCGGAATGTAAAGTTATCAGCAACGAAAAAGCATTTATGTTTATGCGTCAGTTTGGTTTTGATGTGGACGGCCGGGAAGATACGGTCAAAGAGGGCGATACAAGATGCTTTGGCAAGCATACAGTGACATTCCTGATGGCGCAGATGGTGCACTGGCCGGAAGCCATGGTGACATTTGATACAACCAACGGCGTGCTGTTTTCAGCAGATGCATTCGGTTCCTTTGGTTCACTGGATGGCCGTCTGTTCGACGATGAAGTGAACTTCGACAGAGATTGGATTGACAATGCCAGAAGATATTTCACTAATATTGTGGGAAAATATGGCCCATTTGTACAGCAGCTGTTAGCAAAAGCTAAAACAGCGCCAATCAAGATGTTCTGTCCGCTGCATGGACCGGTATGGCGTACCAATCTGGGTTATTATCTGGACAAGCATGATAAATGGAGCCGCTATATTCCGGAAGAAAACGGCGTGATGATCGTCTATGCATCCATGTACGGCAATACAGAATCTGCTGCCCAGGCACTGGCAGCGCAGCTGTGTGAAAAAGGCGTTACCAATGTGAGAGTATACGATGTGTCAAAGACCCATGTATCCTATCTGGTGGCAGAAGCCTTCAAATACAGCCATATTGTACTGGCATCTGTAACTTATAACCTGAATATTTATCCGGTGATGGAAGACTTCCTGCACCATCTGAAGGTGCTGAATCTGTCAAAACGTGTCTTCGGCATTATCGAAAACGGTTCATGGGCCATTAAATCCGGTTCATTAATGGAGAGGTATATTGATGAGAATCTGAAAGATTGCAGAATTCTGAATGCCAGAATGACCATCAACTCATCAGCGAACCGTTCCAATGCGTCAGAACTGGATGCGCTGTCGGATGCTATCGTGAAATCCGTAGCCATTGAGGAGAAAGCCTTTGAACAGCGTGTCATTGATGATGCGGCATTTGCGGAAGAAGAAGCAAGAAAGGCTGCTTTCAAGAAGCTGTCGGCGAAAGAGAGAATGGCCCTGATGAGAGAGAAACACAGACAGGACAAGGGCGAAGCATAGGCAGGAAAAGGTGAGTGGCAGAAGATTATAAAGTATTTGTTGTTAATTCGGGATCTACATCCACAAAAGTAGCATTATTTGTGGGAAAAAAGAAATCTTCAAACTGCATACAACGTGTAGAATATCTATTGTAGTTTGAAGATACATATGATATAATCGAATCACACAGAAATAAAATAATCCAAATGGAAAAGGAACCCCCAGAGGTGGCAGCCTCTGGGGGTTCCTGCATCATGATGATGCAATATGTAGGTTGGTTGTCTTATTTATTTCCGTCCAACCATTTGCTGATAAAGTATGAGACAATACCTGCCATAACGGAAATTATAAATGAAATAAAATAATCCACAAGTTTCATCTCCTTTCTGTGTCAGAATGGAGAAGACAACAGGGTGAGTATAGCATATATAATTTTTTATGGTTCATTTTTCGACAAAACATTTAACAGATATTTTAGTGGAGGCATAGGATGATGAATGAACATGAGTACTATTGCTTTTTAAAAGAGTTCTGGAAAGTTACCAATGACGGCTTTATCATTGTGGACCCCAATGGTGTGATTGTGGATATCAACGAGACGTATTGCGAGTTTCTGGGGAAAACCCGTGAACAGGTTTTAGGAAAGCCAATCGGCGAAGTGATTTCGACCACCAGTATGTATGATGTTCTGTCATCAGCCCGTGATGGGGATGATAATGTTTATCTGCAGCCCTATGGTGAAAATGATAATGCCAGCAATGTAGAAACCCATGCGGTGGCCAATCGTTTTTGCTTTTTTAATGAGCAGGGAGAGCTTCTTGGTGCGGCAGCCCAGATGTCTTTCAAGGAGAGAGCGGCGGCCATGGCTTATAGTATTGCCACAGAAGAACTGAATTATTACAAACGTGCTTATGAGGAAAGCAGCGAAGAGGACAGTGGCTTCAGTAAGATCCTCGGCAATTCAGAGGCTATGCAGAAGCTGAAAGAGAAGGCCATGAGGGTGGCAAGAAAGGATTTTCCCGTGTTGATTACAGGGGAGACGGGAACCGGCAAAGAGCTTTTTGCACAGGCGATTCACCGGGAGAGCAGCAGAAGAAAGAAACCCATCATCAGTATCAATTGTGCCTCCATTCCGTCAGAGCTATTGGAAAGTGAACTGTTTGGATATGACGAGGGTGCATTTACCGGAGCCAAGAAGGGCGGCAAGATTGGTAAGTTTCAGCTGGCAGACGGCGGAACGATTTTCCTGGATGAGATCGGAGACCTGCCGTTAGTGCTGCAGGCGAAACTGCTGCGTGTGCTTCAGGAGCATGAGATTGAGAAAGTAGGCGGCGGCAAGCCGATCCCCATCGATGTGCGCTTTATATCGGCGACAAGACAGAATCTGGCGGAAATGGTTGAAAGAGGTGAGTTTCGTGAGGACCTTTATTATCGGCTGAATGTGGTTAATATTGAGACGCTGCCCCTGCGTGAGCATCCGACGGATATTCTGTTGTATGCCAATCATGTGCTGAATGCGTTGAATGCGAAATATAAGACCGGTCATTTGTTGTCAGACAGGGTGAAATATCTGCTGATGTGTTACAAGTGGCCGGGAAACGTGCGTGAATTGATCAATGTTATCACCAGTGCCTATGCAACCTGTGACAGTTACGTCATTGAAGAAATGGACCTTCCCGGAAGGCTTGTATCGGGGACAGCGGGAAATAGTGTGTCACAAATGAAACTGTCGGAAATGATGAACCTGCATGAAGCAGCGATTATCAGGGATGCGCTGCGGCGAAACAACCAGAACTGTAAAAAAACAGCCGAGGAATTAGGCATTGACAGAAGCCTTCTGTATCGGAAGATGCGGAAAGCGGGTATTGCGATTCATCGGGAAATTAAATAGCGTATTTTTTCAGAACCGAAGTCTAAATGGATGTCGGTTCTTTTTTTGCGGAGAGCGGAGACTTAATCAAAGTCTGCACTTACATGTGGACAATTTACTACACTATGGATGATTTACTACACTTTTTAAAATAGGTAAATGGTGAAAATCCGCTGAATTCAAGGGCTTCAGAGCCTATAAGAATTGGCATCATTGTTGCTTTCTATATACATAACAGGTAATGTATTGATGATTATGTTTCAAGGGAGGGTCATTATGGATAAGAAGATTAAGTTGGATGAAGTGCTTATTGGCAAGAAAATGGAACCGAGATACATGGAGTATAACTGGCGTGACATTATTTTATACGCACTGGCAGTTGGTGCTCACAGAGAAGATGTGGCTTATACTTATGAGAAGTATCTGAAAGCCATTCCGACATATGGAACCATTCCTTACTGGGGAACAGTGAACGTGAAACCGTATCAGTGGATGCCGCTTCCGGCTTCGATGCTGGCAGATGAGATCATTAAGCCGACCATTTCTTTCCTGAATATGGATCATGAAATCATTATGCACCGTCCGATTGACCCGATCAAGGGTACCTTCCAGTATCAGGATGTCATTACAGATGTTTATGACAGAGGCGAGGGAAAGGGTGCAGTTGTTAAGACGAAGGTAGATGTTCGTGACGAGGCAGGCAATCTTGTATGTACCAATTATTCTACAACGTTTTTCCATGAGGCCGGTGGATTTGGCGGAAAACCGATGCCTAAGAGTGAAGTTGTGATTCCTGACAGAGCACCTGATTTAACATTGGATGATTACATCACACCGGTTCAGAATCTTCTTTACAGATTAACAGGTGATACGAATCTGGTTCATGTTGATTCTGAATATGCCAGAGAAATGGGATTCCCGAAAGCATTTATTCAGGGCTTATGCTCCTTTGGTTTCTCCTGCCGAATGGCCATTGAACTGCTTTGCCCGGGTGAACCGGAGAGAATGACGAGGATGGCTGCTCAGATGAGAAACGTTTTATTCCCGGATACAAAAGTTCAGCTTCAAATCTGGAAGATGGAAGAGGGGAAAGCTTATTTCCGTTTCGTGAATCTGGAAGACGGCAAGCCGATTCTGGATAGAGGCGTATTTGAGTGGAAATAGGACATGCGCAATAAATCGCAGGAGGAATAAGGATGAGTTTTATTTTGACAGAAGAGCAGGAAGAATTATTGGCTTTGGTCAGAAAGTTTTCGGCAAACCGGTGAATGCCAATCAGGGCCTTCAGTGGTATCTTGCAGATATGGCAACCAAGACAGAGGCAGCCAAGGCACTGACCCTGAATGCGGCAGCATTGCTCCAGGCAGGCAAGAATATTACAAAAGAAGCGGCGATGGCGAAGTATTATGCATCGGAGACAGCGGTTGAAGTAGCCAATAAGGCGCTGCAGATTCATGGCGGCTATGGCTATATGAAAGAGTATGCAATAGAGCGACAGTACAGAGATGCACGTATTATTCCGATTTATGAAGGAACTTCCGAAGTCCAGAAAATGGTTATTTCCCGTGCAGTTATCAATGGAAAATAACTGTATTGTGTAAAACACATACTGCGATTTGAAAATGCATAAGAGATAATGTCTTTGAAGAAGGATGTTAAGAGCTTCAAGAGAAAAAGAAAACCCCAGAGGTGGTGACCTCTGGGGTTTTCTGTATTCAATAACCAGGTCTGTATTTTACCTGAATTTTGCATTTTCACAGTTTTATTTTACTAAACTTTTTGTTTAAAAATACTTGACAACGTAAAAAATTAATCTATAATAGATTTGTTTAGCAATATCGAACTTAAAGTTAAGGAGGAATCAGCGTGGATATAGGTGCAAAGATTAAGCTGCTCAGGATAAAGAATCAGCTGACCCTTGAGGAGCTGGCGAACCGCAGTGAACTGACGAAGGGTTTTCTTTCTCAGGTTGAGAGGAATCTGACGTCTCCGTCTATTGCAACGCTGGAGGATATACTTGAGGCCCTCGGTACTTCACTGGGCGAATTTTTTTCCGATGACAGAGATGAACGTGTGGTGTTTACGGCCAATGATTATTTTATCAATGAGCAGGAGGCCTACGACATTTCCTATATTGTGCCGAATGCTCAGAAGAACTGCATGGAGCCGATTTTGATCAGGCTGCATCCGGGATGCGAATCGGAGACGTACGGCCCTTATGAGGCGGAGGAGTTCGGTTATGTCCTTCAGGGAAAGGTCGAGCTGCATTACGGAAAGGCGCAATATATGCTGAAAAAGGGGCAGACTTTCTATCTGAAGGGAGATAGAGAACATTATCTGAAGAACGCAGGTGAATCCGAGGCGAAGGTGATATGGGTTTCCAATCCACCTTCATTTTAATGTAATGAACGTGCATGAATTCGGAACCGGATTCTGCATCAGGACGGACGAATAAGTACTGAATTTAAATTGGTAAGGGAGAGGACCATGGAGAAGATTATTGAGCTTAAGAATCTGACGAAGAATTTTGATGACCAGCAGGTTTTGAAGGGCATCAATCTGGACATTCATCACAATGAGTTTTTGACACTGCTGGGGCCGAGCGGCTGCGGTAAGACAACAACACTGCGTATTATTGCCGGTTTTGAGGAAGCCAGCAGCGGTGAAGTGCTTTTTGACGGCATGGATATTTCCAAAATTCCTGCTTATAAACGTGAAATTAATACCGTTTTCCAGAAGTATGCATTATTTCCGCATATGAACGTGTTTGACAATGTGGCTTTTGGTCTGAATATCAAGAAGATGGATAAGGCTGTGATCAAGACCAAAGTAGAGCGGATGCTGTCCATGGTCGGCCTGGCGAATTATGGTTCCAAGGACGTTACTTTATTGTCCGGCGGTCAGCAGCAGCGTGTTGCCATTGCCAGAGCCCTGGTGAATGAACCGAAGGTACTGCTTCTGGATGAACCGTTAGGCGCTCTGGATGCCAGACTGCGTAAGGAGATGCAGACAGAGCTGAAGAAGATCCAGAAGGAAGTGGGTATCACTTTCGTGTTTGTTACCCATGACCAGGAGGAGGCGCTCTCCATGTCTGATACAGTAGTTGTTATGAATGAGGGAACTATTCAGCAGATCGGTACCCCGATTGACATTTACAATGAACCGGAGAACCGCTTTGTGGCAGGCTTCATCGGTGAGTCGAATATTATCGAAGGTGTCATGATCAAGGATTTCCTGGTGGCTTTTGACGATTTTGAGTTTATCTGTGTGGATAAGGGCTTCCCTGAGAATGAGCCTGTGGATGTGGTGATCCGTCCTGAGGATATTGATATTGTGCAGCCGGATAAAGCTAATTTGAAGGGTATCGTCAAATCTGTGACTTTCAAGGGTGTGCATTATGAGACGATTGTTACTACCAAATACCGCGATTACAGAATCGACACAACGGATTATTTTGCTGTCGGACTGGAAGTGGGACTGACATTTACGCCGGAAGACATTCATGTTATGTGGCAGATGGGGAGTTACTAGATGAAGCATTTTAGAAAATTAACAGGGCCGTATTTCGCCTGGTTGGTGCTGTTTGTTCTGATTCCACTGGTGTTGATCGCGATTTACGCATTTACCACAAGCGGCAATCCGGTGAAAACACTGAACTTTACATTGATGAATTTTGCGAAGATCAATGAACCAACTTATATCAAAGTATTTATCAAGTCCATTGAGATGGGTGTTCTGACAACCGGAGTCTGTCTGATTCTTGGCTATCCAATGGCTTACCTTATTGCAAAATGTCCGGAGGAGATGCAGGATATGCTGATCATGGCGGTAACCATTCCGACCTGGATCAATATGCTTCTGAGAACCTATGCGTGGATGAACCTGTTATCTGACAATGGTATTATCAACGGATTGCTCAGTGTGTTGGGCATTAATCCGGTGACAATGATGTATACGAATTTTTCCGTTGTTGTGGGCATGGTCTGCAATTTTATGCCGTTTATGATTATTCCGATTCATACCTCACTGAGAAAAATGGACAATTCTCTCATTGAGGCAGCCATGGATCTGGGCGCCAATCCGTTCCAGACATTTCAAAAGGTTGTTCTGAAACTGTCCATGCCCGGTGTGATCAACGGTATTGTGATGGTATTCCTGATGGCGATTTCTTCTTTCGTTATTCCGAAGCTCCTTGGTGGCGGGCAGTTTGTCCTGATCGGTAATCTGATCGAATCCCAGTTTGTATCTGTTGGAGACTGGAATTTCGGCAGTGCCATTTCCCTGATTCTGGCAGTTCTGATTCTTGTGGCGATGCGTCTCATGAAGAAGATGGATGTACAGGACAATTAGGAGGCGGACATGCGAAAGAAAAACAGTTTATTTTCAAAATTTTATATTGCGATTTGTTTTGCTTTTTTCTATCTGCCGATTCTGGTGACGATGGTATTTTCATTTAATTCATCGAAGTCATTGTCGAAATTCACAGGATTTTCCCTGCGCTGGTATAAAGCGCTTTTGGAAAACAGTGAGATTATGTCGGCGGTTTATGTTTCTGTGACCATTGCCATCCTGGCCACCATTGCTTCCACAGTGTTGGGAACAATGACAGCCATCGGCCTTTCAAAGTCACGGAAGATTATCAAAGATATGGTGCTCAGCATGAATGATATTCCGATTCTGAATCCGGATATCGTTACAGCCATCGGATGGATGCTGCTGTTCTCATCTCTGGGATTCCAGAAGGGATATATGACTATGCTTCTGGCACACATTGCCTTCTGTACGCCGTATGTCATTACCAGTGTGTATCCGAAGGTGAGAAGCCTGGACCCGAATCTGGCCAATGCGGCCATGGATCTTGGTGCCACACCGTATCAGGCACTGACGAAAGTTATTCTTCCGATGATCCGACCGGGCATATTTGCCGGTGCGCTGCTGGCTTTTACTATGTCTTTTGATGATTTCGTTATTTCCTATTTTGTATCAGGAAACGGCGTCAAGAACATTTCAATTGTCGTTTATAACATGACAAAACGTATCAATCCGACGATTAATGCGCTGTCAACCATTGTTATTGTGGTGATTGTTGTGATTCTGCTTCTGGCTAATCTGCTTCCGAGACTGGGCGGCGGTGACAACAAGAAGAATAATCAGAACATGAAGAAACTGGTGGCAGGTGTAGCTGTTTTTGCATTAGTACTCAGTCTTGTGACCTGTGTGGCCAACAAGAGCAATAACAAAGAGGCAAGAGTGCTGAAGGTTTATAATGCCGGCGAATATATCGATCCGGATCTTCTGACAGAGTTCCAGAATGAGTACAATTGCACGGTTATTTATGAAACATTTGAGTCCAATGAGATGATGTATACAAAGCTTCAGGCCGGAGATGCCTATGATATTCTGATTCCTTCGGATTATATGATCGAGCGTCTGATCAGGGAAGATTATCTGCAGCCGATCGATTGGGATCGTCTGACCAATGCAGAGGGATTGAATTCGGATGTTATGAACAAAGAATATGATCCGGGCAATGTTTACTCCGTTCCTTATTTCTGGGGTAATGTGGGTATTTTATATGACAAGACAGTGGTGGATCCGGCGGACCTCAGTGAAGGCTGGAATCTGCTGATGGATACGAAATATGCAGGTAATCTGTATATGTATGACTCTGAGCGAGATTCCTTTATGATTGCCCTGAAAGCCCTGGGATATTCCATGAATACCCACGATAAAAACGAGATTCAGGCGGCTTATGAATGGCTGATTCAGCAGAGAGATACCATGAAACCAGTCTATGCCGGCGATGATGTCATTGACAACATGATTTCCGGCAACAAAGCACTGGCGGTTGTTTATTCCGGTGATGGTGCCTATATTATATCGGAAAATGAGGATCTGGGATTTTTGATGCCGGAAGAGGGAACGAACCTCTGGTATGATGCCATGGTTATGACCAGGGATTGTGAGAATACAGAACTGGCTTACGAATTTATGGATTTTATGCTGAGAGATGACGTAGCTTACAGAAATACCCAATATGTCGGTTACAGTTCACCGGTTGTGGCTGCTTATGAGCAGGCACAGGAAGAGGATTACGAAGGTATCGAGGCATATGTACCGCGTGTCGGCTACGAAAAAGATGAAATTTTCCGTTATCAGGATACGGATATTAAGAAATTATTTGCTGAGCTTTGGACAAAAGTCAAGGCACAGTAAGGGAAAAAGAGGCTGTTGTTGCAGCCTCTTTTTCATGTTATGATAGGAATATGATAAAGAAAAGATATCTTGTATAGTTCAGATAATGGGGTGTTTATATGATTAATTATTCAGAAGATGCGAGCAGACAGTATCATATTCAGGTGGCCAAAGGGGAAGTGGGCCGCTATGTGATTCTGCCCGGGGACCCGAAGCGGTGTATGAAGATCGCGCAGTATCTTGAAAATCCGGTGCTGATTGCGGATAACAGAGAGTTTACGACTTATACAGGGACGCTGGATGGCGTGAAAGTCAGTGTGACATCCACAGGTATTGGCGGTCCGTCAGCCTCTATTGCCATGGAAGAGTTGTATCGCTGCGGTGCAGATACCTTTGTCAGAATCGGAACCTGCGGCGGCATGCAGCCGGATGTGAAAAGCGGTGACATCGTTATTGCCACGGGAGCAGTCCGTATGGAGGGCACCAGCAAAGAATATGCGCCTATTGAGTATCCGGCAGTACCTGATTTTGGCGTGACAACAGCCCTTGTTTCGGCAGCGAAAGCCTTGAAGATGCCGTATCATACCGGGGTTGTTCAGTGCAAGGATGCCTTTTACGGACAGCATGCGCCGGAATTGATGCCGGTGAGTTATGAACTGCAGAATAAATGGGAAGCCTGGAAACGGATGGGCTGTCTGGCATCGGAGATGGAATCGGCGGCATTGTTTATTGTAGGCGGCCATCTGGGGGTACGTGTGGGCTCCTGTTTCCTTGTCATGGCCAATCAGGAACGGGCGAAGCTGGGACTTGAGAATCCGGTGGTTCATGACACAGATGGGGCCATTCATGTGGCTGTGGAGGCTATCAGGAATCTGATTAATGCGGATAAATAAGTGGGAAATCAAATTATTAAAAATGCCTTTTGTGATTATAAATGTAGAAATAATGGGAGTGAAGGTATGATTTATTATTCAGAAGAAATAGGAAAAAATGAGTTGACGGAAACACTTATTCAGAAATTGATAAAAACAGCTGCAGAACAGCTTCGATTTTCCTATACACCCTATTCACATTTTAAAGTGGGGGCAGCACTTCTGGCTGCAGACGGCACGATTTATACCGGATGCAATATAGAGAATGCGGCCTATACACCGACGAACTGTGCGGAGAGAACGGCTTTCTTCAAGGCTGTCAGCGAAGGTGTCCGTGATTTTCGTGCAATCTGTATTGTGGGCGGGATGAACGGTGTACTGAGTGGTTATACGGCACCCTGCGGTGTCTGCCGGCAGGTGATGATGGAATTCTGTGATCCGGAGACATTTCAGATTATCCTGGCAGCGGCAGACGGCAAATATAAGATTTACCGTCTGAAAGAATTGCTGCCGGAGGGTTTTGGCCCTGATAATCTTGTTATTTCCGGCGGTTTTCGAAGTAAATAAAATGGTCAATAGCATCGAGGATGTCTTTGAAGTCGTCTTTCGGTGCTATTTCTATGTAGCGGGTCAGTAATTCGGTTTCGGAATCTTTATAGCGTCCGTAGAATGTATCATAGAGATTGTGACCCCGCATGTGGATGCGGATATCTTCCATATGCTGACGCACATCCTCCGGTGATGTCAAATCATGACCGATGGCGGCCACCAGTTTTTCTCCACTGGAAAGCCGATGCAGATATTCGTGCCATTTTTCGTAAAATATATCATAAAAAGCTTCGGGGCTTGGAACAACGCCGAGTTTTGCCATAACATCCGGATTGAAAAAGTAATTTTCAAAGGAGTAATATTTCAGGATCAGGACATTTTTCTCTGTAACCCTTGGCAAATGGTCGATATCACTGATATTCCTTTCATCATAATAGCGGCAGAGCTGATGCTTCAGCATATCCGCGTCTTTGCCGTCACCATCACGGATCATCAGGAAGCTGTCTTTCAGATAAATCTGGTTGATGTATTTCAAATTGGCATAGGTCTTGATATTGGTGCAGCTGTTGGTAGTGATGATGGCCACACGGGAAGGCTTGCCTTCATCATCGTATATTTCGGAGTAATATTTTCGCAGCAGCAGCGGCAGTCGGCTTTTGTCCTGACGGCCTTCGACAATAAATACAAAATCGACATTCATCAGATCATTGGCGCTGTATCCCAGATCATTGAGAATGACGCTGATATCTGTATGTTCACGAACAGTGGAATAGCCATCGCTGTCCAATACAACCTGTCGGATCTGACGGCTGTTGAAATTCGGCAGCAGATTTGGTGAATGGGTGGAAAAAATCACCTGATTTTTGCGGGCCAGACGGAAAAGAAGATCACCGGACAGTTTCTGGAGTTTTGGGTGGAGGAAAAGTTCCGGTTCCTCCACCATAATGATGCCTGGGGTCGGATTGTCGTCTTCTGCGTAGGTTTCAAGGAGCGAAAGCATATAAATGCTGCGCATGCCTTTGCCCATATGTTCAATAGGGCGCAGCGTTTTCTGCTTTTCATCTGCAATTTCGGCGGTAACGGAAAGCATCTGCTCGATATCACGGTTCATGGAGTAGATGATTTCATGCTGACCGCCGTTTTTTCTGTAGTTGGCATTAACTCTTCTGGAAAAATCATCCAGATTCAGCTGATACAGCTTGTAATCCAGCAGTCTGGCCGCTTCAAAGGCATTTAATTCGGCAGGTGTTTTCTGGTTGATCAGACCGATACAGGAAAAGCAGTGGGTGCATGGTTTGGCGGAATCAAAAAGACAGCAGCCAGAACGCATTTGTTTTAAAAGGCTGTCTTCCTGCATGAGCAGCAAATCGTCCTGAAATTGCCGCAGATTGCGCTGCGGGTCCAGATAATAGACCAGCGGCAGCAGTCGGGGAATCCAGTTGTTATTCTTCTGATATCCGTCGCTGTAACGGATTTTCCCGTCGCGGTTAGCGATAAATGTAAAAGAAAGGGCCTGGGCCGCCTCATCATAGGATGGTAGTTTTCTTTTGAAATCCTGAAGCCATTTGTCAAATCGGCGGTAAGTGCTGATTTGACCTGCAGCGTGGAGCATTTTCAAATCATTGTCGCTTAAGAGCAGGCAGACGGAGATTTCTATATTGGCGTAATCCTCCTGAAAATCATCCATTTCAACGGCACAGCTGCCGGTGACAACACGAATGGCATCGAGAATGGCCGTTTTGCCGGTGTTGTTCTTGCCTACGAGAATCAGGGCGTTTTCGATATTGGTGATTTGCAGGTCGCTGATGGACTTGTAATTGCGGATACGAAGTTCAGTGAGATGCAAGGCGGTCAGTCCTTTCTATTAAATATGTTTAATATGTAACTGTTCAGAGCCAAGCAAAATTTCAAAAAACAGGTATGAAATGCGTAGTATTTTGGAGGTTGGCTCTGAACAGTTACTTTAATATAAGAATATCATAGAAAAGGTTGGAGAAGTATATAAAAATGCCCTTTAGAGATATGTTTCTAAAGGACGTTTTAAAATAAAAAGTGCCATAAGCACCAGAGCAATTATAAATCTATTTTACTGCGTTATCAAGATGAAATTTAATCGATTGTTTTAAACGAATGCTGTAAGAAAAGTTAGGTTGTAGTTACTCTCAAAATGTGGTACAACAGTAGTATAGGATAAATAATAGAACTGGATTCCGGACAGCTGGGGGAAGCTGGCTTTGGAAGGAAAGGAAAAAGGGGATATGAAGAAAGTTTTAGTTGTGGGGAGCTTGAATATGGATATGGTCCTTTCCGTAGATCATCATCCGGTGCCGGGAGAGACGATTATTGGCGATGGCATTACTTATCATCCGGGTGGCAAAGGGGCCAATCAGGCCTATGCAGTTGGCAAGTTGGGCGGCGATGTGCGAATCATTGGCTGTGTCGGATGGGATAATAATGGCATGATTTTGACGGAGAATTTAGCCCAGGCAGGTGTGGACACAACGGCAATCAATCGTATGCCGGAGGCACCGACGGGTATGGCGATCATAGATGTGGACAAGAAGGGCGACAATAGTATTATTGTTATTTCCGGAGCCAATGCATGCCTGACACCGGATCTGCTTCGCAAACAAAAGGCGTCTGTGGAATGGAGCGATTTTATTATGACACAGTTGGAGACGCCAATCGACACGGTGCTTGAACTGGCCAGAATGGCCAAAAAGGCAGATAAATGCATGATTCTCGATCCATCACCGGCCAGAGCGGATCTGCCGGATGAGTTATTTCCTTTAATTGATATTATGAAACCGAATGAGAAAGAATTGAGTATACTGACAGGTATGCCGACAGAAACAGATGAAGAGATCAAGGCGGCAGCAGATGCACTGCTTGAAAAAGGTGTTTCTAAGGTTGTGGTTACCCTTGGAGCAAGAGGTGCCATGCTGGCCGATGGCAATGAGAAGCTTTTCTTTGAGGCAAAGCCGGTTGTACCTGTGGATACAACGGCGGCCGGAGCTGCATTTACTGCTGCAATGGTCAATGGACTGGCACAGGAAATGGGAATGATACAGGCCATTCGCATGGCCAACGGTGTGGCATCGATTGTTGTTACACGCCATGGGGCACAGGCTTCGATTCCTGACAGGGATGAAATCGATGACCTGATATGGAACTATTAATTCTCAGTAAGTGCAGTTAATTTTTCCGGATGGATGAGTTCGATGGTGCCGCGGGATAGTCGGATCCAACCTTCATTTTGAAAGTAGCGAAGCATACGGGTGACCACTTCTCTGGCCGTTCCCATGTGATTGGCAATTTTTTCATGGGTGATTTTCAGGTGGTTGGTTTTTTCAATGGCGCTTTCTTGAATTAGGAATTCAGCCAGCCGCTTATCAAAGCTTTTCCATATGATCTGTTCCATCAGCCACATGACATCAGAAAAACGGCTGCTGAGAATTTCATTTGTATAATTGGCCAGAGCAGCGGACGCTTCCATGACGGATTTATAGACATTAGGCGGGATCAGCCAGAAATCCGTATCTTTTTCGGTTTCGATGATGGTGTCGAACTGGATATTCGGCATCATGCAGGAGGCGGAGAACAGACACAGATCTCTTTCAAACAGGCGGAAAAGTGTGATTTCCCTGCCTTCCTCAGATATCATATAGGCGCGCAGCTGGCCGGAATGAATGAGCAGAACGCCAACACAGTCAAGGGAACCATTGTGAATGATGGTTCCTTTTTTTGCATGTTCATAACGGACAGCGTGTTCAAGCTGTTCCTGCTGTCCGGCAGTTAATTTATTCCAAACGGGAAAAAACTCCTGAAAATCTTTTTCTTTTGAAATCAAAATATATCCTCCTAGTTTTTGGGGAGCTGACAAATTGTCAGCTTCATCAAGAGATAGATGACTTTCCTGAATACATAGCAAAAGTTGTTTTCAGTATAAAGAAATTTATGATGGAAGTCAATGAACTTTGGTGACAAAGTCACGGAAGGATTTCTGATAAAAGGGTATACTACAGACATAAGAAACAGATAAGACATGAACGATAAGAAAAGGAGATTTGATAGATGATGAGAGAATTTAATAAAAGAACTTTGGATAAATATGCTGCAGATGGTAAAATGGTTTTAGTGGAATTTAGTGCACCATGGTGCGTGTACTGCAGAAGGCTGGCACCGGCTATGGAGAAGATTGCAGAGGAATATAAAGATATCCTGGCAGTTGGCTCAGTGAATATTGATAATGAGCAGGAATTGGCAAGACAGGAACGGATTGAAGTTGTGCCGACGCTGGTGCTTTATAAAAACGGACAAGCTGTGGATTCTATTGTGGGGCCGGGTTCGAAGGCGGCAGTCGAGGACTTTATACGAAAGAACAGCTGAGGTCGGAATATGAGCAAAATATTCTGATATGACAGAAATTCGGAAAATGTATTTAGAAATCATCGGATAGTGCGGTATAGAATGGAGGAACGGAATGAGACATTTATATGATGTGATTATTATCGGCGGCGGTCCGGGCGGTTATACGGCAGCACTGTATGCCGCCAGAGCTGGTCTGGATACACTGGTACTTGAGAAGTTATCAGCGGGCGGACAGATGGCCCTGACAACACAGATTGATAATTATCCCGGTTTTGAGGCGGGCATTGATGGTTTCACGCTGGGAGAAAAAATGCAGCAGGGGGCAGAGTGCTTTGGGGCAAAAACAGAAATCGTTGAAGTGGATGGCGTTCATTTGCAGGGGCCTGTAAAGACGGTGCATACCAATGAAGGAATTTTTGAGGCAAAAACAGTGATTCTGGCTATGGGGGCTCATCCGAGAAAACTGGGTATTCCGGACGAAGCGCGATTGGTCGGTCATGGCCTGCATTATTGTGCTGCCTGTGACGGCATGTTTTATAAAGATAAAACAGTGGTTGTTGTGGGCGGCGGCAACAGTGCGGCTGCGGATGCACTGCTTTTGTCCAGAATCTGTAAAAAAGTTATTCTTGTTCATCGGAGAGATGAGTTGCGGGCAACCAAAATTTATCATCAGCCCTTGATGCAGGCAGAAAATGTTGAATTTCAGTGGAATCAGACGGTTGAGAGTGTTATTGAAAGTATAGTGGCGGATGATGGTCATGATGGTCGGCAGGGACGGCGTTTCAGTGGAGGAAGAAATCATGTGCAGATAACAGGTGTGCGTTTAAAAAATGCGGCAACCGGTGAGAAACAGGAAATTGTTTGTGATGGTATTTTTGTCAGTGTGGGCAGGGAGCCTGAGACACGAATGATTGAAAATCAGGTTGTGTTGGATGAGAATGGTTACATTATTGCAGACGAGTCTACAAAAACCAATCTTCCGGGAGTGTTTGCAGTGGGCGATATCCGGACGAAGGCGTTGCGTCAGATTGTGACAGCCACTGCGGATGGCGCCAATGCGGCGTATGCGACCGAGGAATATCTCGCAAACTGGGAAAAAAATAACTGAAAAAGGCTTTATCAGCCTTTTTCAGTTATTTTTTATATGATTATTCGATACCACTATTTTGTTTGGCAAAATTACGAAGATGGAAGTAAACAGTATTAATAGAAAGTTCTAACTCATTTGCTACCAGTTCAACGGAATTTTTTATTTCAAATACATGCTTTTTCTGAAGAATGCGGATAATTTCTTTGTTTCTTGAAGACGGTAATATGCTTTCATCATTAAAAACATGTTCTTTGGCGGCAGCCAGTTCTTGATAAATGGTTGCAGGGGAGTTTTCTGTAAAGTTTTCCTGTGCAAAGATGGATGTATCCTGAGGGGTGAGTTCGTTAAAAAAGTGTATTAATGGTGTGCCCAGGTACAAATTAATGCATAGTAAGCCGATAATTCGATTGTTGTTGCCGCGGATGGCAATAGTTGTTGATTTTAATGGTTCTCCCAGTTTGTTTTTAGTAAAATAAGTATAATAATTAGGCACAGAGGGGTCTTTGTCTAATTTATCATACATATCTAGAGCAAGGTCTGTGATTGGGGCTCCCTCTTTCCGGCCGGTATGAAAACCATTGACAATTTTTATAACAGAATGGTCAAAACTTTCCAGAGTGTGCAAAATAATTTCATAGCTTGAGCCGAGATAAGCAGCAAGCCCATCAATTGTAGATTTATAGGATTCCAGAATCAGTTGCTCTTCCGGAGTTAAAGTGATAATAGATTTCATATTTCCCATTTCCATTTCTTTCTAATTCTCTTTTTATTATAACCATTAAAAATACAAATCACAATACTAAAATTTATTTTAATAAGAATAATATAACTAAAAAATAATTTAGCCATACTGCACAAAATATGAAAAATATTTTAGTTATAATAGCAATGGACTAAAATATTTTTCGATGATAGAATGTGAGACATAGAAACTGAAATAAATTTTAGAAATTACTAAAAAAGGAGACTGATTATGAAGAAAATTACAACAAAAAACGCACCAGCAGCTATTGGACCATATTCTCAAGGAATTATCAGTGGAGATTTTGTATATTGTTCAGGCCAGATCCCGGTTAATCCGGAAACAGGTCTTCCGGCAGAAGGCGGAATTGAAGCACAGGCTGAACAGTCATGCAAGAATGTAGCAGCAGTACTTGAGGCAGCAGGGACAGGTATGGATAAGGTTGTGAAGACAACATGTTTTCTTGCAGATATGGCTGACTTTGCAGTATTTAACGAAGTATATGCAAAATATTTTGTTTCAAATCCGGCGCGCAGCTGTGTAGCGGCAAAGAGTTTACCTAAAAATGTTTTATGCGAAGTAGAAGCAATAGCTGAATTATAGAATTTTAGTTAAAGTGGGAGGTATTTTGAAATGGCTAATATTAAAGATTTAATGAGACCAGCTTTTGCACAGCTGGATGGGGGATTATTTTCTGTAACAGAAAAAGCAGATGTAGGCGATGTGCAGGAAAGAATGCAGCAGATGGGAGTGGCTATGATGAGTTGGGCTGACCCGTTTATGCCTGATCCATCCCTTCCGGAATCAGTCAAAAAAGCTGCAATTAAAGCCATTGAAAGCGGAGCTCCGGCGCATTATATTATGCCAATCGGAAGTCCTGATTTAAAAGTGTTGATTGCCAAGAGAACAAAGGAAAAATTCGGCATTGAGCTTGACCCGCAGAGAAATATTATTATTAATCCAGGTTCAGATGTTGGTTTAATGTTTGCAATGACGCCATGGATTAATCCGGGAGATGAAGTCATGGTTCATGACCCTAGTTATGGCAGTAATTTCCTGAATGCAGAGTTACTTGGGGGCGGACCGTTCGGGTACCAAGTTATGAAGAAGATGACTGGCATCTTAGAATTGAAGAATATGAAAAGCGTTTAACAGACAAAACTAAAATGGTGCTTTTGACCAATCCCAATAATCCAACATGTGTATGCTATACTAGGGAAGAACTAGAGCAGCTGGCACAGTTTTGTATTAAAAACAATCTGATTTGCGTCGTAGACCAGGCATTTGAGGATTCAGTATTTGATGGAAAGGCAATGACTTGTATGGCAGCTCTTCCGGGAATGTGGGAGCGTACAGTGACTGTTTGCTCGACTTCTAAAGGAATGGCATTGAGTGGTTTGCGCGTTGGCTGGATTTATGCGAATGATATTATTATGGATGCATATTTTGGCTCTGCTGTTAATATGCAGGGAGCGACAAGCACATTGGGACAATTAGCTGTTATGCCGGCATTTGAAGATGATAGTTTCATTAAAGATTACATGGTAAAATATGATAATAGAAGAAAATATGCCTATAATCTTTTTAATGCTGTTCCGGGTGTATCAATGAAGATGCCGGAAGCAACCTTTTGTATTTGGGTTAATGTTTCAAAATTAGGTACGTCAACTGAAATTACAAAGTACTTAATTGATGAGGCAAAAGTCAATGTCAATGATGGTAAGTTTTATGGCAGCATGGGTGAAGGACATTTGCGTGTTGTAACAGGTTGTTTCTGGGATGATAAAGATTGTTTTGATGCACTTGATAGAATGGCGGATGCTTTTCGCAAGCTTGGCAAAGAAAAAGGAATTGCATAGGTGAAATCATCTTACAGGAGAAAAATAAAGGAGAAGTTTTATGGAAGAAAACAAAACTCTTAAATTTAGAGGTGGGATGATATTTTCTCTCGTTCCAGTTCTTATCTATGTTATATTTTGCATCATTCTTTTTATTGGATTTAAAGCATTCAATATGGAGGCACTGGCGGTTGGCGGATTTTTAGGACTTCTTGTGGGTGGATTGTTCTGTAAGAGTTATTCTGCGTACTGGGATAGTGCAATTAAAGGTATTTCGTCAATTACATCTGTATCAGTTGTTGTTATTCTTTTACTGGTCGGTATGTTTAGTCAGTTGATAAAAATATGCGGAATTTCCAGCGGTTTTGTCTGGCTGGCCAATAGCATTGGTTTAAAAGGTGGATTATTTGTAGCATTTACATTCCTGGCAACATGTATTGTATCTACTGCAACTGGGTCATCTATCGGTACAATGTTTATTGCATTTCCTATTTTCTATCCGGCAGGTATGATTTTGGGGGCTGGACCAATGTGGATGGCGGGATGCATCGTGTCAGGAGCCATTTTTGGCGACAATCTTGCTCCTGTATCGGATACAACCATTGCATCTGCTTCAACTCAGTTGTTTAAGGATGGTCGTCCGGCAGATATCGGAGGGGTTGTGGTCAGTAGACTTCGATATTCATTAGTGGCAGGTATTACCGCAATTGTAATTTTTGCAGTTATAGGAGGACATGGCGGTACATATCAGGGAGGTGCTATTGAAGCAGCTTCTAATCCTGTAACGTTATTGATGTTGATTCCTGTTGTTTTGATGCTTTTTGTTTCTACAAAAACAAGAAATATTTTTGCAGGTATTCTGGTCGGATTGTTCTTTGGAACCGCTGTAGGCCTGGGAGCAGGAATTTTTACGTTTGCCGATGTTTTTGCTAACGACCCAGCAAATAATGCTGCTGTTGGTTTCCTTGTAGATGGTATTAATGGTATTTTACCTACAGTTGCATTAGTTATTTCTGTTTTTGGTATTATGGGTGTTTTAACAGATGCAGGTATGCTTGATTTTGTAGCAGACTACATTTTAAATAGTAAAGCTGCCAAAACTCAGAGTGGTGCGGAATTGATTTGTATGTTAGGTATTTCAGCAACAACAATTTTGTTTGGTGGTGTTACAAGTGCATCAATTCTTACTTTTGGGCCGATTTTAAATAAAATAGGATCTGCTAAAAATATACATCCTTACAGAAGAGCTAATTTGCTGACAGGAACGGCTAATAGTCTTCCTGCAATTGTTCCGTTTTTAAGTGTATTTGTGTTTATCGGTTCTGCATTGACGGGACTTTCACCCGTAATGGTTGCAGGTGGCTCGATTTATGCTTTCACATTATTCTTTGTTTTCCTGTTTGCATCCATTACCGGATGGGGAAGAATGGTCGAAGAATAGAAAATAAAGACTTTAAACTGCTATACTGAATAAAAGGTGTAGCAGTTTTTTTATGATTTTGTGTAGATTTTTCCAGATTCTAAGCGTATAATAAACATGCTTTGCGTGTAAAAACGAATGTAGATAGAGAGAGGAAAGAATTTAATGGAAAAATTAAAACCAATGTTGTGGTCCGTGATGAAGGGCTACACAAAAGAACAGCTGGTCAAAGATATTGTGGCCGGCATTATTGTGGCAATCATTGCACTGCCGTTGTCGATTGCTCTGGCCCTGGCTTCAGGGGTGACGCCTGAGCGCGGTATTTATACGGCAATTACAGCCGGATTTGTTATTTCATTTCTTGGCGGAAGCCGTGTGCAGATTGCAGGACCGACGGCTGCATTCGCAACGATTGTTGCAGGTATTGTAGCGAAAGATGGATTAGACGGACTTGTGATATCAACCATTCTGGCAGGTGTCTTTCTGATTCTGATGGGAATCTGTCATTTTGGAAGCTTGATTAAATTTATCCCATATACAATCACGACAGGATTTACTTCGGGAATTGCTGTTACGATTGTTATCGGTCAGTTGAAAGATTTCTTTGGTGTTGTTTATCCGGATGGCGTAAAGCCGATTGAGACTACCGAGAAGCTGAAAGCATTTGTAGAAAATATCGCAACAATTAAT
>OLRE01000534.1_pt1 | contig 45137 bp, 38 predicted proteins | sample 1672461 | NCBI WGS metagenome assembly OLRE01 (sample SAMEA3136688, study PRJEB25190) | human gut metagenome | biome: human gut; feature: human-associated habitat; material: faeces | place: Austria | collected 2013
ACTTGTTCCCTGTTTTCCGAGGCGCATCCTATCTAAGACTATGTCAAAGATAGGAAAAGGAGAGAGGAATCGTGCGGGCTTGCACGCAGAGATTGCCGAACCGCATCCTATCTTCTGCAAAGATACGGATAAGCGAGGGCAAAGCGGCCCCATTCGTATCTTACCGAACGAAAGTATCTTAGGCTTCGTCCAAGATGCGAACGAACCGAACGCAAAAGCAAATAAATTTGTGTTTTGCCGGAACAAAATATCCACAACAAAATTAAAGATACGAAAAGCGGCAAGCCCCTATGGAAATAAACGACGACGTCCCGCCACTATGTGGCGGGACGCTGTTCCAAGAAGTCGGACCAAAGCACCTGTTCAAGTCTTGCGTGAATCCGGAGGTGCGATCTGTCCACGACAGAAAGACTTCCGCGACAAAGCGCGACGCAGAAAAATCCGCTACGGCCGGCTTCCTTCGATTTTCAGCCTCGCGGCTATCTCTTCACCGCAGCGAGCGCCTTGTCATAATCGGGCTCCTGCGTGATCTCGGGCACCAATTCGGTATAGACGACTTTGCCGTCCCCGTCGATGACCACCACCGAACGAGCCAGCAACCCTTTCAACGGGCCGTCTGTCATCAGCACGCCGTAGCTCTCATCAAACGAGGTTTTCCGGAAATCCGACACGGGAACGACATTCTCGATTCCCTCGACCGTGCAAAAACGCGCATGAGCGAAAGGCAGGTCTTTCGAAACGGCCAGCACGACCGTTCCCGGCAGCTCCGCCGCGAGTTTGTTGAACTTACGCACCGACGCGGCGCAAACGCCCGTATCGAGGCTCGGAAAAATATTCAGGATCACCTGCTTTCCACGCAAATCCTTCAGAGAAAGGGTGGAAAGATCGGTCTTGACCAATTCGAAATCGGGAGCCGCAGCTCCTGCCTTGACAAATTCACCGGCAATCTGCACCGGCTGTCCTTTGAACTTCGTTATCGACATATCGTTGTTTCTTTTTAATTATTAAACCAAACCCAGCGAAATCTTCATCCGCCCGGGGATTTAGGAGAGATGCAAAAACCGGTCCGCATTTCCCTGCAATCGAAACGAAGATACAAATTTTTCCCGAAAAAGGCAAAATTCTTTGCGAAAAACCACGAAACGAAGCGGAATAACGACCTGCCCGGATAATTTCAGCCGTTTCACGACCGATTCCCGAAACACCCCGAGCAGCGACCGGAACACCGTCTGCACGCAAAAATCACCCCGACGTCGCTCCTCCCCCGACAACCTGGACAGCCGGGAGGAAGCCCGCCAACAGTCAAAAGGAAAGAGAAAAGGAAGGCAAAACGACCCAATCCCCAATCGCCGAAACGACCTGCCCGGAAACTTCTGCCCGGATCAGCTACAAAATGCGATAGGCTCCAAACGTCCCCGAACAAAGGTATCCCGGCAAGAGTTCGTCGAACCTTCCGGAGCGCCCCACAGCCCCTGCCATGAACAGATAGCCCAATATCCGGCAGACCTTGTCTTCTAAAAATAACACTAACAGAAATCGTCCTGCATGCCTTCTTCAGCAGGCACAAAAAAACGGAAAGGAGTCTTCTCGACTGCTTTCCGCCTTCGGAGGTTACCCTCCTAAACTACTAACCCAAACTTAAATAAATGAAGAAACCTCGCCGGAATCGGACTATTGCTCCGACCCGGCTCCTTCAGAAAAACAAAACACGTGCCAAAAAACCGTACCGGTACGGACGGATTCCCGCACGCGTTCAAATGTTTTAAACGAAATTTCCTCGCATTAAACGACTTAATACTTTTGATGTATAAATAAAATACTAAAATCCTCGTTTAGAACAAACCGAAGCATCGAAAAAATCCTACTTTTTCACATCCTACGTAAAACCAATGCCATCACATTCATTCCTCCGCAGATCCTCTTCTCAAAGAACACCTTCTCGTAAAACCAGCAATAAAAAAGCCACTCAAAAAATTGAGTGGCTTTCATCCGATTTTCGATTTTGTGGGAGCTGAGGGATTCGAACCCCCGACCCTCTGCTTGTAAGGCAGACGCTCTGAACCAGCTGAGCTAAGCTCCCGTTAAAAATGGCTCGGGACTGCAAAGGTAACCATTATTTTCTTTCCTCCAAATTTTTCAAAAAATTCACAAGAAGAAAATTTCCGCACCACTCTCTCAAACTACCTTTCGCAACCTTCGCGCATCGCGTCCGTTTCCCATTCGGGATTCAACGCGATGCAAATATAAGGATTTTCTCCGAAACAACGCACAACAACCCAATTTTTCTTGACAGAAAACATCGTATGAATTGCAAAAAACCGTCGTTTTACCGAAGTTTTTCGGGGCGAAGCAGCTTTCGATCGATCCGCTAAAACTCCTCTCTTCACAAAAGGCAAAATACATTCGGCAACGTGATTATGTACTTTAGGAATCTCTCTGAGAACCGAGCTTCCCAAGTCCCTTCCAAGGTGGGAATTCAGGGGAACGTCGGTATTACAGACACGGCCCGGGCCGCGAATAAGCATCCTGCGGATTCGATGCTGCGACCGTCGGATAAAGGGGTATCGAAAACTTCGACAGAATAAAACAAACAAGTTTGTTTATTCTGCCCTCATTTTTACTACCTTTGTAAAACGACATGAGAAAAATCACCGATAAACTGCGGCGGATCAATCCGTTTGCCAGGAAAAACGACGGTCCGCTGCCCCGGCCGCTACCGGGCGACCCGTCGCTGCGAGTCGTGAAGGTCTTCGTCGAAGGTTATGAGGACGTAGCTTTCTGGCGGGGCGTCTTCGACTGTTTCGCCAATCCTTACCTCTATTTCGAAATATCGGTGCCGACCCGCAAAGACCTGCCCAAAGGCAAGAAGGTGCTGATGTCGATGATTCCCGAATCGTCGGAGAGAATGTTGCTTTGCGTGGATTCGGATTTCGATTTCCTGTTCAACGGAGCGACAGAGCAATCGCGCCTGATCCGCGACTCACGGTATATGTTCCATACTTACACCTATGCCACGGAGAATTACCTCTGCTATGCTCCCTCGCTGCACAACGTCTGCGTCAAGGCGACCAAGAACGATACCCGGATCTTCGATTTCGAACGCTTCATGGCCGACTATTCCCGCACGATTTACCGTCTTTTTCTCTGGTATGCCTATTCGGCGAAGCTGTCGGACGAGCATGTGTTCACTCTTGTCGATTTCAAGTCTTCGGTAAGGCTCAACTACCTCGATTTGGAGGATAACGGGGCCCGGACGATCGCCTGGTTACAGCGCAATGTCGCCCGCCGCGAGCAAACGCTCGCCAGCAAGCATCCCAAACAGGCGGCGGAGTTGGACGATTTCGCCGCACAGCTCGGTCGGCTCGGGGTGACGCCCGAAACGACCTATCTCTATATGCACGGGCACACGTTGATGGACAACGTGGTGATGGTGCTGCTGGAAACCGTATGCGAAAAACTGCGTCAGATGACTGCGGCGCGAATCACTGCCTCGAAAAAGGAGGGCGTGGCGCTGAAAAACGAAATGAGCAATTACACCAATACCCAGCGATCGATCCGGGACGTGCTGCTCGACAACGAGAATTATCAGGACTGCCCTCTTTTCAAACGGCTCTACCGGGACATCGAGCGGTATATGGTACGTACGATCTGGCGGATGAAACAGCAGGGCGAGGTTCCTGCCTCCGAAACGATTTTTTCGATCGTCCGCGGCTTTCGGCGACGGTAGTCATACATTTAGCCATTATTGGAATGCCAAAAATAAAAGAGCTGTCTAACAAGTCCGATTCTAACGTTTTCACCCCTGTCAGAATGTACTCTGACAGGGGTGACTTTCAATTTTACGGATTTGTTAGACAGCTCTTTTATTTGATCCAGCCTTCGAATATCCCAAATCTCCCATGTTCCTCCGTTTTATAAGCTAATATCCGAAGAGATCTTTATCAAAGGAGAAAAATCAGCTTTCCAAATATCCACGTCACAAATCTCATGATCTTGATCGAGATATAATGAGGCTAACACATCTATTCCATCAGAATCCTTAAAAGAGCACTCACTGACAAAAATCGTTGATATTATTTCTTTCGGCGGTAAAGACACATATAATTTCATACTGCCCATTCCTCCATCATTCAAACAAGAAACAGTCAAAGATCTTTCCCAGCCCTCGGACATATTCAAAGATGCCTTTTGTACCAGAAACCTAATGAGGCATAACTCCTCCTGATTCGGTTTTCTAATGTTTTTCTTATATTCGTCCAACATCGACCCCACTTCTCTTCTTTTATTTTAGCGTCTTTTTTCGAAGTTGGACTACCGGTTTTTCCGGACAATACGGGCCGTCGATTGAGTTCTCTGCAACAGAAAAACCTCCGGCCCCGAAGCATATCGCTCCATCAAATCGCCGTTATAGCCCCGGATGGTGAGCAGCTCCATGTTCTCGACCTTCATTACGTCGAACTCCTCGTTTCGGAGGGCTTGGATCGCCTCGTCGATATGCCAGGAGTTATCCACGCAGAGGCTGAGGTTCACCGCCGAGTTATGCACCAGATTGACCTTGATACGGTGTCGCTCCAGCAGGGAGAAGATCGCCGCGAATTTCTCTTCGAGCACGAAGGAAAAGTCCCGCGAACGGATCGTCAGCAATACCTGATCCTTCTTCAGGATCAGAATCGGAACCTCGATCGGCGCCGACATACGGCGAATCACCGTGCCCGGTTTTCGCTTGTCCCCGAAAGGCCGCACGTAGAGCGGGATGTTCTTGTTTTGCAGCGGTTTGATCGTCTTGGGATGGATGATCTGTGCCCCGCTGTAAGCCAACTCGATAGTATCCAGGTAGTTCAGTTCCGCGATCTGCACCGCATCGGGGAAAACCTTCGGGTCGGCATTCAGGATGCCGTCCACGTCTTTCCATACCGACATGGATTCCGCGTCGAGGATATTGGCCGCCACCGCTGCCGAGTAATCCGAACCTTCGCGTCCCAGGGTCGTGATCGTGCCGTCCGGAGCACCTCCGATAAAGCCCTGCCCGATGAAAATACGGGCCTTCGACTGTTTCATGGCGTTGCGCAGCAGAGTCCGCGATGCGGCGATATCGACCGAGGCGTCCTTGTGTCGCTGTTCGGTGCGGAAGCAGCGTCGCATATCGAGCCAGCAATTGTCGATACCCCGTTCGGAGAGGTACTCCGAAATGATCGTCGTCGAGATCAGCTCGCCGAAAGCGACGACGGCGTCGTACCACAGCTCGGCGTCTTCCGGACGATAGACCGTTTCGGTCGCCACCTGTTCGAGCTCCCCGAAAAGCCGTTCGATCTTCTCGAGCCGGGTCGGAGCGCCGTACAGTTCGTTTACGATTTCGGCGTGGTATTGCCTCAGCGCGGTGATGTGCTCCATCGAGAAGGCTTTGTCGCCCTTCTGCAACCCTTCGAAAACCTTCTCCAAGGCATTCGTGGTCTTACCCATTGCCGATACGATGATGAACAGATCCCGTTCGTCACCGATGATCTTCAGCAGGTTTTGCACACCGTCCGCGTTGCGGACCGATGCGCCGCCGAACTTGTAAACTTTCATTTTAAGTCGCAATAAATTAGGGTCGTTGTATCTTAATTATCACGGGATATTACTATAGCGTGTGTCATAGACAACTCTCCCTTTTTTGAATTGCCAAACGCGTAACTTGCCCCGGACCGTTCCATATTTTTCGCTGTCTGGAACATATTTGCTCCTCCTTGTGTCAAGTGTATCAGTCATAATTTTTTCAGAATAACAATTTTGCAGCAAAAATTCTCTCTGCTGAAAATCCACAGACTCAAAGATTGGGCGCCAATAGGAGTAGATCGCTGGCGAAATATAGGCTTTTCGGTCTACATAGTCGTAAAACAAAAAACGCTCCGCATCGGCTGCATTGTTATAAATTGAGAAAGCATCAAATATTTTAACCCCATTTCGCTCGTATGTCCCCAAATGTATTACGTCATCTTCGTTTTCAGTAGTCATTCGATAGAGCGTATACTCGGTCGTACCTCTTTTTAGAACCACTTCGTACCGAGCTTCCGTCGCAGTTTCTGCTACTTCAAGCCGAAGGATATCCTTTTCCTCGGTACGAAGTTGCGGTGTCAATCCGCAACAGGCGGTACCGACACTTGAAACAACGATGTGGAACAGGATAAGCGTGCTTCTCATCTTGCAGCCTCTATAATAATTGCTCTATGTTATCTCGGTATGCCTTTAAGGATGTAATCCGATAATGTATTTATTTCGTTTCGACCGTCTTGTAAGGCGTGTCCGTATTCTCGAACAGGAACGAGAACACGTCGGTAGCCTCTTCGATGCGCTTCGAGACGGGTTTGCCGGCGCCGTGGCCCGCCTTGGTGTCGATGCGGATCAGGATCGGAGCGTCGCCGCCCTGGGCGTACTGCATCTCGGCGGCGAACTTGAACGAATGAGCCGGCACGACACGGTCATCGTGGTCGGCAGTCGTTATCAGCGTCGCAGGATACTTCGTGCCCTTCTTGATGTTATGCAGCGGGGAGTATTTGTAGAGGTAGCCGAACTGCTCCTCGTCGTCGCTCGAGCCGTACTCTACGACCCAGCCCCAGCCGATGGTGAACTTGTGGTAGCGGAGCATATCCATCACGCCGACCGCCGGCAGGCAGACGCCGAACAGGTCGGGACGCTGCACTTCGCAGGCACCCACCAGCAGGCCGCCGTTCGAACCGCCCGCGATGGCGAGTTTCTTCGACGAGGTATATTTGTTGGCAATGAGGTATTCGGCCGCTGCGATGAAATCATCGAAAACATTCTGTTTTTTGTCCAGCATGCCGCCCCTGTGCCACTCTTCTCCGTATTCCAGGCCGCCGCGCAGGTTGGCTACGCAATAAACGCCGCCCTGTTCCATGAACATAATGGCAGCCGGGTTGAACCCGGGCGCGAGGCTGACTTGGAACCCACCGTAAGCGTAGAGGTAACAGGGGTTGTTGCCGTCGAGCTTCAGTCCGTTGCGATAGACGATGAACATCGGGACTTTCGTGCCGTCCTTGCTGGTGTAGAACACCTGTTCCGTAGTGTAGTCTTCGGGGTTGAATTTCACTTCGGGACGCTTATACAGGGTCGATTCGCCCGTTGCGAGGTCGTAACGGTAAACGGTCGAAGGTGTCGTGAAGTTGGTCAGCGAATAGAAGGCCTCCGTTTCGCCTTTTTTACCGGAGAATCCGCCTGCCGATCCGATGGCGGGCAGCTCGACTTTCCGAATAAGCTTGCCGTTCCAGTCGTACTGGTAAACCTGGCTTTGGGCATCCTCCAGGTAGGAAGCCATCAGATAGTCGCCCGGTTTGCTGACGATCTCAAGCATATTCTTCGGATTTTCGGGGATAATCTCCTCGATCACCGAAGGATTATTCAGGTCGATGCGGATCACGCAGTAGTTGGGAGCATCGAGGTTGGTACGCACGTAAAGTTTATCGTTCTCGGCGCGAATAATCTCGTGGTCGTTGGCAAAGCCGGGAAGCAGCACCTTGAACTTCTTATCGCTGCTTTTTCGGTAGAGGATCTCGCTGCCCGACGTACCTTCCGATGCCGTGATGAAAAGCCACTTGCCGTCCTTGCTGACACTGGAAGCGAAATAGCGCAACGGATGTTGTGTGTCCATATGAATCAGACGATCGGAAGACTGGGGCTTACCGAGCGTGTGATAATACACCTTCTGATATTGGTTCTGGGAAGAATAGACGCCCGCTTCCGGAACGTCGAACGTACTGTAATAAAATCCCTTTTCGTCGGGTGTCCACACTGCGTTGGAGAGCTTCACCCATTTTACGATATCGCCCGTGGGTTGCTTGTCCGCCGTACGGATGACATGAATGTCGCTCCAGTCCGAACCTGAAGCCGAAGCCGCATAAGCCAGGTAGCGGCCATCTTCCGAGAAAGAGATGCCCGACAACGCAACCGTTCCGTCCTCGGAGAGCGTGTTGGGATCGAGGAATACCTCCGGCTCGGCGTCGAGCGAAGCCTGGCGGTACAGCACGGCCTGGTTCTGTCGTCCGTCGTTGCGGTAAAAATAGTAATAATCCCCGAATTTAGCCGGAGCTCCCTCCCAGGGATAAGCCCACAGCTCGGTCAGGCGGGCACGCATCGCCTCGCGGAACGGAATTTGATCCAGGTAATTCTGCGTCACGGCATTTTCGGCAGCGACCCAGGCGGCCGTCTGTTCCGAACGGTCGTCTTCGAGCCAGCGGTAGGGGTCGGCGACTTCGGTGCCGAAGTAGTTATCCACGACTTCCGTACGCTCGGCCTCGGGATAAGGCAGGTGTTTGATTTTCATAGATGACTTACAGGCGGTAAGTGCAGCAGCGGCACAGAAAACCGCCAAAGTAATTTTAACGTGTTTTAACATATTTTAGTATTTGAAGGGTTTCGAAAGACAAATATACAAAAAGTCCGGCGCAATCGTGCAGGTTTGTTCGCAAAGATTGTCCGAACATTCCATATATTCGCAGAATATACGAAAAAGTTGCCGGCATCCGGCGATCCGCAGGAGAATTTTGTAACTTTGAAACCGGAATAACGAAAGCGAAAAACAGGAATGGACAATCAGTTGCGACAAATTATCGAAGAGGCCTGGAACGACCGGGCATTGCTTGCGGAGTCCCGTGTGCGGGAGGCGGTCCGCGCCGTTATCGAAGAACTGGACAAGGGACGCCTGCGAACGGCCGAACCCATCGATCCGTCCCGGAGCCAGTGGCAGGTCAACGAGTGGGTCAAGAAGGCGATTCTGCTCTACTTTCCGATGCAGGAGATGCGCACCATGCGGGCCGGAGAGCTCGAATGGCACGACAAAATGGACCTCAAGCACGGCTACGAAGAGCTGGGCGTACGGGTCGTGCCGCACGCCGTGGCCCGCTACGGAGCTTACATTTCGCCGGGGGCGATCCTGATGCCCTCCTACGTCAATATCGGAGCCTGGGTCGGTGCCGGCACAATGGTCGATACGTGGGCGACGGTCGGCTCCTGCGCCCAGGTCGGCGAGCGCGTCCACCTGAGCGGCGGCGTGGGCGTGGGCGGTGTGCTGGAACCCGTGCAGGCGGCCCCCGTCATCATCGAGGACGACTGTTTCATCGGCTCCCGGGCCATCGTGGTCGAAGGGGCGCACATCTGCCGCGAATCGGTGCTGGGCGCCGGCGTGGTGATTACCGGATCGACGCATATTATCGACGTAACGGAGGCGGAACCCAAACAGTACAAGGGATACGTCCCCGCCGGATCGGTGGTCATTCCGGGCAGCTACCCCAAGCGTTTCCCGGCCGGGGAGTACGGCGTTCCCTGTGCGCTGATTATCGGACGCCGCAAGGAGTCCACCGACAAGAAAACTTCACTCACCGCGGCGCTCCGGGATTTCGGAGTTTCGGTATAGTACCTTTCGGATGCACAAGACCCGTTATCACTTTCTCGAAGAGACGACCTCGACCAACGACGAGGCCCGGAATCCTCGCTACGAACACGGCGATGCGATCTGCGCCGAGCGGCAGACCGCCGGACGCGGCCAGCGGGGGCATACCTGGAGCAGCGAGGAGGGACGCAACCTGATGTTCTCGCTGGTATGGGAACCCCGTTTCCTGCCCGTTTCGGAACAGTTTCTGCTTTCGGAAGCGGTGGCTTTAGCTTTGACGGACCTTTTCGGCGGTTACGGCATCGACGCCCGGATCAAATGGACGAACGACATCTATGCGGGCGACCGCAAGCTGGTCGGCATCCTGATCGAACACAATCTGACAGGCGACCGTCTGTCGCGTACGATCGTCGGAATCGGGGTGAACGTCAATCAGACCCGGTTCGATCCGTCGTTGCCGAACCCGTCGTCGATGCGCCTCGAAACCGGCTGCGAATACGATCGGCAGGAGGTGCTGCACCGCTTGGGCGACTGTCTGGCCGCCCGGTACGAACAACTCGAGAAAGGGGATCGGGAGGCGCTGCAAGCCGACTACCGACGGCGGATGTACCGGCTCGGAGAGCGGCATCGGTACCGTTATCCCGACGGCCGGACGGTGGAGGCCGTGCTGCGGGGCGTGCGCCCTTCGGGGGAGCTGCTGCTGGAACTGCCCGACGGCCGTACCGAAGGGTATCTGTTCCGGGAGATAGAGTTCGTTATCGAGGGGAAGCGGACGGCTCGAACGGACGGGACGGGCTGCGTGTTAAAAAAATAACAGGATAACGTTGGCCGAACGAAAAATAACCTTATATTTGCAATGATATTTTAGACCGCGAATAAATTTCATTTTAACCAATTCAAATACCGAAAATTATGAACGTACCTGCAAATCTGAAGTATTCCAATGACCACGAATGGTGCCGCGTAGAGGGCGGTGAGGCTTTTATCGGCATTACCGATTTCGCACAGAGCCAGTTGGGCGACATCGTATTCGTCGATGTTCCGACCGTCGGCGAAACCTTGTCCGCCGGTGACGTCTTCGGCTCGATCGAGGCCGTGAAGACCGTGAGCGACGCTTTCATTCCCGTCGGCGCCGAAGTGTTGGAGTTCAACCCTGCAGTGGATGCCGATCCCTCCATCGTGAACCGCGATCCCTACGGAGAGGGTTGGCTCGTCAAAGTGAAACTGACCGATCCCAAGGAGTGCGAGTCGCTGCTTACCGACGCGCAGTACAAAGAGTTGATCGGCTAATATTCGTTCGATGTAAATAGAACCCCGCAGCCTCCCGTTTTCGACGGGTGTCGGCAGGGAGTGTCAGGATGGAATCCGGCATCAAAAGATACCGTAACGTGAGTCCGACGTGTTCTGTTGTGACAGTATTTTTGTTTTACATCCGAAATCAATACGTCGGACTCGCCTTAAAACTATAACATTATGTCAAAGGTAACAGTTGTGGGCGCGGGCGCCGTAGGCGCTACTTGCGCCAATGTGATGGCTTGCCGCGAAGTGGCGAGCGAAGTGGTCCTCATCGACATCAAAGAGGGCCTGTCGGAGGGTAAGATGCTGGATATGTATCAGTGTTCTACGCTGATGGATTTCGATACGAAGCTCGTCGGTGTGACCAACGATTACAAGCAGACTGCCAACTCGGACGTGGTGGTGATCACCTCGGGTATTCCCCGCAAGCCGGGTATGACCCGCGAGGAGTTGATCGGCACCAACGCCAACATTATGAAAGGTGTGATCGAGAACGTGGTGAAATATTCGCCCCGCGCGATCATCATCGTGGTCGCCAACCCGATGGATACGCTGACTTATCTGGCGCTCAAGGCTTCGGGACTTCCCAAAAACCGGATTATCGGCATGGGTGGCGCCTTGGATTCGGCCCGTTTCAAATGTTACCTGGCGAAAGCCACCGGCGCCAACATCAACAACGTGGACGGCATGGTGATCGGCGGTCATGGCGATACGACGATGATTCCGCTGCTTTCGAAGGCTTCGGTCAATGGCGTGCCCGTGACGCAATTCGCCTCGAAGAAGAAACTCGAAGAGGCTGTCGCCAGCACGATGGTCGGCGGTGCCACGCTGACCAAACTCATCGGCACTTCGGCCTGGTATGCTCCGGGCGCCGCTGCTTCGATGATGGTCGAATCGATCCTGCATGATCAGAAGAAGATCGTCCCCTGCTGCTGCTACCTCGAAGGCGAATACGGCCAGAACGACATCTGTATCGGTGTTCCCGCCGTGATCGGCCGCAAGGGTATCGAGAAGATCGTCAAACTCGACCTCACCAAGGAGGAGGCTGCCAAATTCGAGGCATCGGCCGCTGCGGTCCGCAAGACCAACCAGGTGCTGCACGAGATCAAGGCGTTGTAAGCGTTTGCCGACAACGATAGCAGATCCCCGGTCTTTCGACCGGGGATTTTTCGTGAAAGAGCCTTCCGCCGCACATTTCGTCGGAAGTAAGTCGTATTCTATAAGAAACTTACCCGCATCCGGAAGCGGAAGGTTTCCCGTCTGACCCGTATGAACGGAACATAACAGCCGATTTCGCTCCTTGCCGGGCAACAGCGGCCATATTCTTTCGGAACATTGCGACAACGGTCGCTCCCGGAAAAACTTTTCACTTCCCCGGAGTGTCTTTTTTACATACGTCGGAGGACAGTCTTCACCGTCTGCGAAGCACCTGCGTCATGCAGTGTGCGGCACCGTAGCCTTTGCAAAGGTTGTCGAGCCCGACCCAGATAACCTTCACCCCTCGGTGTTTCAGTTCGGTCCGCAGGGCTTCGGACTGGCCCGCTATCCCGATGATACGGCGCGGCCCGACCGTCAGGAAATTACCCGCCAGCCGGTCGGCATCCTCTTCGGAAATGGGGATGATGGCGGCACCGATACGGCTCCTCAACAATTCGACGAATCCGACATCTTCTTCGGTTTTAGTATAGACGCCGTTTGCACCTCGGAGATAAATATCGGCCAGCAGCAAATCCGGAGAATCCGGATCGGTGGTCATACGCCGAGCTGTGAGCGTCACCAGATTGCGGTCTATAATGTTGAAATAGGTGTCCAAGTGCATTTCCGCCTGGCTGAACAACCGGTCCTTGACCACGACCAGACGGTTGCAGCCCAGCAGATCGTGCTCCATGAGCTGATCGATGGCCGGTTGCGTGGTGCGCATCCCGCAGCCGATGAAAGCCGTATCGCCGAACGGATAGAAATCCCCGCCTTCGAGATGAGCTTCCTCCCCTTCGATGCGGTGCAACGGTTTCATGCCGACTTTTTCGAGGCAGAATTGCAGAATGTCGCATCCTTTCTCCCGCTGCGGGGAGTTCATGCGTCCGATTACGACGCCTTTGGCAGTAGTTATCAACTGGTCCCGCGTATAGAAGAGGTTCATCACGGGGTTTTCCGAATATTCGGCCTTGAGACCCGTGTTGATCTGCGTTTCCGACAGCCGGATGATCGGTTGTCGCAGAATGATACGAACCAAGTCCCGAGGCGATGTCTTGGCGAGAATGGATTGTCGGTACTCCTTCTGCTGCCCGGCTGTTTCCGGAGAGAGGTTCTGGGTGTCGAAGGTGAGAAAACCGGCCGCGAAGCGGCGCAGGTTCTCCAACTTGATCCGGTCGGCGGGTTTCCCGTCCACACCGGTTCCGTCGAGCAGGATCTGACGCACCGTGAGCACTCTCGCCCCGGCCTCCTCGAGCACTCTGCGGTAAGTAGCATGTTCGGCGATGAGTTCGGGAATGTCGATATGTTCCCGGAAAAGAGCCGCAGCCGGATGAAGGGCCCCCAGAAACAGCTCTTCGCCCGGGTCGTGGGTCAGGATGAGTCTGGCCTTGCGGTATTCGCACGTCTGGCCGCAGCGGACGGAGCGTCGCCCGCGCACGATAGATCCAATCAGTGAAGACAGAAACGTCGATATGGAGATGGAAGATCGGGAGTTAAACATAACGATTCAGGGTTAAATCTGATTATGGGGATCGTATGTCGGTTATTCAACCCACCCCTGTTTCGAGAACAGAACAAAAATCGCCGCAAATACGAATTTTAACGGATGGATCGATATATTAAAAACGAGAAAAACCGTAAAATTGTTTTGCGGTTCGTGCAAATCGATGCAATATGTTCCTAAAGGCGTTCGGCCGCCATGAGCGAACGGAGCCGCCAGGCAGCTCCGTTCGGTTTATATCCGGAAAATATCATGACTTTCCGAAAGCGATATTTTCAAAAAAGTTCCGTATGCCGTCGATCCGGATGAGCGACAACGATATTCCCTGTCCGGCGAAGCAAGGAGCCGCCAGAGCTTCCGGCAGACCGTCAGAAGCTGATCTTCGCGCCGACGAACCAGCTGCGGGGCAGCGACGGGCCGTAGATGTAGCCTGAATCGCGGTCGGCCCCCCGATCGAAATCTTTCTGGTAGGCGTTGAAGATATTTTGGATACCGGCATGGAGTTGCAGGGCGATCTCCTTATAGAGAATGATGTCGTACGACACTTTGAGGTTCAGGTCGAAGAAACGGGGTGTCGTGACGGCCCGATCGACGGGCGTACCCGAACCCGCCATGTGCTGCACGAGCATCTTGCCCGTGTAAGTTCCGGTAATGGCCGCCTGCAAATTACGCACGGGAGTCAATTGGGCCGTAAGGTAACCGTAGGTGTTCGGCGTGCGGAACATCTTGCGGGTCGGTGCGACCTCCGGATCTTCGCTCCACTGTTCCGGTTTCTTGTAGCGGCTCTGCTGGAGGGTGATTCCGGCCTGCAGGTCGAACCAACGGGTGAAGGCGGCCTTGCCCTCGATATTGATGCCCATGACGCGGGCGCCCGAACCGTTATAACGCTCCTTGATCGTACTTCCGTCCGTATCCGGATCGGGCAGCGGACGCAGGGCGAAAACGTGGTCGAGCGTCGTGTAAAAACCTTCGACGAGCAAGTTGGTCTGGACTTTTCCGAAACGGTGGTAAAGGTCTGCCGAGAGGCTGAGGCTGTGCGATCGCTCCTCGCGCAGATCGTCCGCCAGCCGAATGCGTACCCGCTCGCCGCCCACGATGGCGATGTGCATATCCTCGTCGAAGGCCTGCGGAGCACGGAAGCCGCTCGAATAGCTCAGGCGCAGGCTCGCCCCCTCTCCGGGATTGTAGCGCAGGTTGGCACGCGGGCTGAAAATTACGTGATCGACGAGGCTGTGCTTATCCAGACGGCCGCCGATAAGCAGCGACCAATGCTCGTTTTTCCACTCGTTTTGCAGGTAGGCGCCGATGATGTGCACCTTTTGCTTCGTTCGATAATCGTAGCCGATCGATTCGTCGTCCAGATCGTTGTAGTTGTATTCCACACCCAGGGTCAGGTCGGCGGGAAGGAACCACAACCGGTCGAACGAATGGATGTACTGGGCGCCGGTCGCCACGGTAAGGTCGTGCGTGCGGCCGTAGGCATCGGGATCCTGCTTGGAACCGTAGTAGCTCTTGCGGGCGATGTGCTGGAACGAAGCATAGACATTCACACGGTTGGAGTAGTCGGCGGACGAGAGGTCGAACGAGAGGCTGCCGCCGTTGATGTTGTGGTCGGTCTGCTCGGCGATCATCGCTTCGTGCGGCGGCAGGTCGAGCCGGTCGCCGCCCCGACGGTACTCCATGACGGTATTATATTGGAGCGTGATACGCGAATAAGCGCTGGTCTTGAAGAACGAACGCAGGCCGAGGGCCTGGGATTGCAGTTGCGGAATCTCGGTGAAGCCGTCCCCGTCGTGGTCGTACCCCGAGCGGTGGCGGTTCTGACCATAAACATAAAGTCCCGCCTTACGGCTGTCGGTGATGAGCGAGGCATTGGCCGAGGTGACGTTGTCGTAGCTGCTGCTGTTGCCGATCGCCGTGATCGTGTGGCCGACTTCGGCGCTGTTACGGTCGGGATCCTTGGTGATGATGTTGATCGTGCCACCGATGGCCGAGGAGCCGAAGAGCGCCGAACCGCCTCCGCGCATCACCTCGACGCGGTCGATCATGCTGGCCGGAATCTGCTCCAGTCCATAAACGCCCGAAAGGGCCGAAAAGACGGGATGCGAATCGACGAGAATCTGCGAATAGTGTCCGTCGAGTCCGTTGATACGCACCTGCGTAAAACCGCAGTTCTGACAGTCGTCCTCAACGCGTACGCCGGGCTGGAAACTAAGCCCCTGAGCCAGACAAGCCGAGTTGGTGTTGTCGAAAATCTTGCGGTCGAGGACGTTCACCAGGGCCGGGGCCTTGCGACGCGTGGTTTCGCTGCGGCTGGCCGAGACGACTACGTCGTCCATGGTGATTCCGTTTTCCGTGATCTCGAAGTTGAGTTCGAGGGATTGTCCTTTCCTGAGCGATACCTCATGACGCACAGGATCGTAACCCATCATTCGGGCTTCGACGGTAATCGTGCCCGTCGGCAGGTTCTTCAGGAAATAGTGCCCGCTCGCATCGGTGGCAGTACCGATGGTCGTGCCGGGGATCGTAACAGTAACATACGGCAGATGTTCGCCTGTTTCGCTGTCGATGACATGACCGTAAAGATGAGCGTCGCTTTGAGGTTTCGGGGTCGTTTCGTCTGCAAAAAGTGTATGATAAACCAGGCACATTACGGCCAAGAGGATCAATTTTTTCATATTATAATAATTAGGCGATTATATCTTCAATGTCCCATTATCCGACGGTCGCGGAATCGAGTTCGAGGGCGTTTATTCGCGTCCGGTGGCTGCGTCTGTAATGAAGTCCTCCTAAATCTCCTCCTCGGAATGGACTCGGGGCGCTATGCTCCCAAATGGATACACAATATAATCCTATGTTTTAAGATGTAAAATGGGTCTGTTTTCGCCAGGTAGGGGCAACGGCCCGTAATACGGCCGATGAGAGAGAATACCCTGTGAAAACGATGTTTTGCCGCGCCGATCGGCACGTGCGGTCGAATAGTCCCGGAAACGAATGGTTCCGGAACGAATTTATCTACCCGATTGCAGGCGGCGCACGGAGCTGCGAGCCCGATATCGCAACGATTGCCGGATCGTAACACTCCGGCCGGAAAAAGGTTTCCAGCAAACGGAACTCACTGTCGAGGACCCAGTCGGTAGAATGGATATACGAGAAGAAATGGAATTGGCAAATCGCACAGTCGTCCACAAGAGCCGGCGACGTGGTATTTGCATCGTTCTCCATGAGGTAACGATAGTACTCATCGGGATGGGTATGCAGGCTTTTGCCCGCATAGGCCGCGAGCAGGATCAACAGCAGCGCCCCCGCATTGAATACCCGTATGAGTTTTTGTCCGCTCATTTCAAGTGCAAAAATAATGAAAAAAGGTTACCCGGCAAGGTGCACTCTCCAAAATACCTATATATTGGGATGCTTCTGCAGGGAATCAAATATCAATATCTCGAATCCCAAACATACCCTTTTCCTCGGGTATAAACGGACACAGGCTCCGAATTTATTCGAATGGTCAATATAATATGACAACAGCATCATACCCCAAGTTACTATGACCGGTTTCTTTACTTCCGGCAGTTCCGAGAATACGAATACAAAGTTACTTCTTCATAAGACATCGATCCAATTTCAAAAAACTTAAATTTAACATCCTAAAAAATCATCCGTTTTTTTGTTTTCTCACTACTTTTATTTATTTTAGTAGTGAATTAATCACTAAAAAATGCAATAAAATTTGCCTTTGCACCCACTTATGTATATTCACGACACATCTAATAAATATAATTATGAAAAATCTTTATTTTGTAGTATTGTATTGCCTGTTGGGGTTTGTGACAGGTTGTAGCGATGACGACACTGCGACTGCATTGTTGCAGATCGCCCCTTCGACCGATTTGGTTTTCGAGGCTGTCGGCGGTACTAAGGCAATTGAGGTCAAAACCGACCAGACGACATGGTCGGTGGAATCGAATCAGACATGGTGTAAAGTCGAAAAGTCGGACGGCACTCATTTCACGGTGACGGCCGAGGAGAATACGGCTTCGGAACCGATGCCCCAGGCAGCGGTGACGGTGACGGCCGGTACAGCCCAGGTGGTATTGAAGGTCGATCAGCAAGGGGCGGCTATTCCCCCCCCCATCCTACCGACTTAGTCATACAGATAGACGTAACTGATATCACCGCCCACAACGCACAACTGCTCCTCACTCCTTCCAATAATAATGAAACGTATGTTGCTGTCTGTGTCCTTGAGGATCAAATTAATGCTGATGGAGATGAGAATGAAACGATGAGCACAGTCATTAACAGTTTTCAACCACCTGTTTTGACAGGTGTGTGGAGCGAAGCGCTTACACCACTTATGGCTTCGACCAAGTATTTAATACTGGCTTTTGGTATAGATGAGGAAAAACAAACGCCTACAACCAAACTTTTCCGCTATGATTTCACTACACCAGAGGCCGTGGACGGCAATATTACCATCGAAGGCTTCGAATATAAATTCTTCGATGCAGAAGAAATTATCACAAAAGATCCATCCTATAGCGAGGAATTGGCAGAGTGTGAGTGTGTCGCTGTTGTCACGATGAAGACTTCGATACCAACCGATAAGGTAAAAATGTGGTGGTATGAGCCATGGATGAAAGATTTGGGTGATGAAATGGATGATGCGATATTGGAGGATCTATTGTTATATGACTATAGTAATAATCCTGAGTTTATGGGTATGTACTACTCGATGGACGAGACGGATACTTTTTGCTTTGCTGGTGTTGCTGAGGATGATAATGGTAATCTATCACCAATTTGCTACACCGACTTTTTCATGCTCGAAAAGTCTAATTGCGCGCTCCCGTTGAAGAGTTTTTCACCTTATTAAATTCCAAAGCAAAAACCTCTATTTTTAAAACCAAAAGGACTTCGGTAGTCTTTGAGAACAAATTTTCTCGATTTCTCCCGGTTTTCACCATTTTTGAAAAATAGACTAAGAGTCCGTAGCTAGTTTGGACTGTGTTGGCAAAAGGAATGAATAAATTATTTCTTTTGCCAACACAGTTTATTTTTCTCAGAATCGAAGAATTTATGCTGCAACAAACCATCCGGAGTTGGATCGACCAACTGCTCGTTTACATTGGAATCTCTGCGGACAGCGCCCGCAACATCGACCAATGGGTCATCCGCCCATCATCGTTGCCATCGATCAAAAAGGAGCCCCTGTCGCTCCCTTCATCATCAGTGAAACATATACGGTAGAAGAAAATGCAGCTGCGCTTGCCGAAGTGAGCATCGACAACTACGCCTGGTACGACGGCGCAGAACTCGCCCAATTGGATCCCATCAACTTCGCAGGCTTCGAAGAATATGCCGTTCTGTTGTTGAAAGTATCCCACAACGACAAGGCAGCTCATTGGTGGACAGGATGTTTCATGGGCGATTTGAGTAATCCGGACGAATATTCGGACCGCAGCATAATCAACAATCTGGTTACTTACGGAATACCTGAATTTAAGGATGCGGTAGATCAGTTGCTGGCAGTCTATTGGGATGAAAACACCATCTGTGGCGTAGCAGCGGATGCAGAAGGCAACTATGGACCCGTTATCCGCCAAGTGGTAAATCTGACCAAAGAGGGTGCAAGCCCCGCCGGAGAACTCATCGGTGGTGGCCTGTCGAATATCAATCTTATGGATATGCGACAGGCAAAATTCGCACATCGTTAAAATAGCTCCTCCAAAACGAGAAAACAGAGAACGTCCGACCTTAAGGTCGGACGTTCCGTTTATTGCGCGATCATGGCACCGAACTCCCCTTGCATGCAGTCTGCCGTACATAGCAGCAATCGCCGGTATCGACTGACAAGGCACCGGAATCATACAGATACGAACAAAAAAAGGAACGCCCGAAAGCATTCCTTACCAAAAAATAATCAACAACAGTTTCTACATCCTAAAAAGATTGCCTCACCCCGATCTCCCTATTTCAGATGTTGATATCCAGAATTTCGAAATGGATCGTCCCGGCAGGCACGGTCACGTCCACCCGGTCCCCTTTCTTATGTCCCAGCAGGGCTTTGGCAATGGGAGTGCCGATGGCCAGCTTGCCTTCGCGCAGGTTGGCTTCGTGCTCGGCGACGATAGTATAGATCACCTCCTTGCCGGTATTGTGGTTCAGAAGAGTTACCCGACTCAAGATCTGCACCTTGCTCTTATCGACTTTCGATTCGTCGATGATACGCGCATTGGCAATGGTATCTTCCATTTTGGCGATACGCATTTCGAGCAGTCCCTGTGCTTCCCGGGCCGCGTCGTATTCGGCGTTTTCCGACAGGTCTCCCTTGTCGCGTGCTTCGGCAATGGCCGCCGATATAGCCGGACGCTCCACCGAGCGCATATGGTCGAGTTCGTCCTTGAGCTTCTTGTAACCCTCTGCCGTCAGATAAATAATCTCTTTTGCCATGGTTTTATCAAAAAAATAAGAATCCCGACCCGTGAAGGTCAGAACCCTGATACGTTTGTTTTACAAAGATAGAAAGTTAAATCGGATTCTCCAAATATTTTTTACAGGCTCCGGGCTTTCCGTGGTGTGGCTATGTTTTTTGCGAATCGGACGACAACGGAAACCCCGATCGCCGTCATCGCCTCCTCCGGCCTTACAACAGCGGGGAAAAGAGCCGCATGAACGACTCGCTCAATCGCTGCGGAAGAGGTCGCCGCAACCATTCCGAAGGAATAAGCCGCCGGCACGAGCGCAGGTCTTCGTCGAAAACACGACGCATTGCCGTATTGAAATCCTGTCCGTAAACGAACGCGTTGATTTCGAAGTTGTGCTCGAAACTGCGGAAATCCATGTTCGCGGAACCCACAACCGTCAGCAGATCATCGACGATAAGCATTTTGGCATGCAGGAAGCCTTTGGTATAAAAGTAAACCTTCACCCCGGCCCGGAGCATATCGTCGATGAACGAATGCACGGCTTTATCGATAATCCGGGAATCGGAACGCTCGGGCAGCATCAATTGTACGTCAATACCGCCCAATGCCGCCGTTTGCAACAGGGAGTTCAGGCCCTCGGTCGGCAGGAAATAGGGCGTCTGGATGCAGATACTCCGTCGCGCACCGGCGATAGCCGTCATAATACCCTGCAACAACGTTCGCCAAGGCCCCAACGGACCGCTGGTAGCGAATTGCATGGTCGATGAAGTATAGTTGTCGGCTTCGGGAAAGAACTTCGAGGTATCCAGGTGTACGCGTTCGACGGTCGACCAATCGACCAGGAATGCGGATTGCAGGCCATACACTCCCTTTCCTTCTACCTTGAAGTGGCTGTCCCGCCATACCCCCCAACCCGGTCCTTTCACATAGCGGTCGGCGATATTCATACCGCCGAAAAAACCTACCCGGCCGTCGATGACCACGATCTTGCGGTGGTTGCGGTAATTGACCCGGTCGGTCAGCATCGGAAAGCGTACATGCAGCAGGGCATGAACCTCCGCACCCGCATCGCGCATCTGCTGGAAAAATTCTTTCTTGACCCCATTGCAGCCTACGTCGTCATAGAGTACGCGGACTTTGACACCCTCCTTTGCCTTGCGGATCAGCGCCTGCTGAAGACGGGCACCCGTTTCATCGTCACAAAAAATATAATAGAGAATGTGAATATGGTCGCGGGCCTTTTCGATCTCTTCGAGCAGGGCGGTCATCTTGGAAGCCCCGTCGCCGTAATGGGTCAGGCGGCTGCCGTAAAAGGAAACCGCCTGCGAAGTATTGGTAAGCAGAGTGGACAGGGATTGACATGCGGCCGGAACGGGGGCATCGCTTCGACGCACATGGGCCGGAAGAGCATAGACCATGAGCCGCTTGTAGGTACGGCGCGAAATAATCCGCTTGCGCCGCAGATCCTGCCCGAAGAAGAAATAGAAAACCAATCCCACGACCGGAGCGAAAATCAGCACGACGACCCACGGGATCGTCTTGAGCGGGTTGCGGTTGCCCAAAATGACAACCAGGATGATGCCGATAACCGTCGCCGTATAGATGGCGATGAACAGATATGTCAGGAATTGCAACACCGGGGCGGCGGATTATCAGGATTCCGACGAGATTGCTTCGGGGTTCGGATTTGCGTCCCGGGATACCGGAGCATCTGATTTTGCCGCATCCCGCCCGCCAGCGGCGACAGTCGCAGATGCGGAGCCGGTCGCTGCGGGGAATTTCACCAAATGAAGCAAGTGTTCCACTTCGCGCATATAATTGCGTTTGGGAAGTTTCGGAGAATAAACATAGCAATCCAGCGTGAAAACCCGGTCGGTCGCCGTATCGACAGTCGTATAGCTTACGAACGGACCTCCCATGAAATCCCCTTCGACATCCCAGAATCCGCGCATTTCGACCCAGGCTCTGCCTTCGAGCCGGAAAAACCGATACCGGGGCGTAAAGACTTTCGATGTGGTCATATAGGAGCCGTCGCTCGGCCCCGGAATGCGGGCGGCGAAACGGTTGCGGGCAGCCAGCAACGCCTCCTCCGAAAGGGACTGCTTCCCTTCGTAAGGATAGGAATAGAGCATGAAGCCCTGGCTCGCAGCCGGGAATTCGTACCGGAACCAGAGGAAATCATCGCTTTGTTGGGCCAGGATGTAGCCTTTGGGAATCTTCATCTCCACGCCGAACTTTTCTCGAACGAGCTTGCCGGATTCCGTCTGATTGAACTTGTTGGCGAAAGCGATCGAGCGGTCGCGCTCGGCCCCTTCGAAGGTTTGCACCAACTCCGCACGATGCTCCGCGACATATTGCGTAAGTGCCTCCCGGGTCGGTCCCTGAAGCGTCACCACAACCTGCGGAGAAGCCGTGACATCGTATTGCACACCGGCCGAAGCCGCCGCAAGGGAGGGATCGACGAGCACTTTGAGGATATTGCGGTAATCGACGACCGTACCTTTGAATCCCGATTCCGGGAACTGCATCACGTTGAACAGAGGTTCCCGTTCGTTCAGATAGGGAATCGGAGCCAACAGCACCGAACGCAGCGTATCCCCCAACTCGCTCTCCCACAACTGTTGGTTGCACACGACAATCAATTCGTACGGTGCCCCCTGAGCGGTTTTGAGTTTCGAATCCATCAGAGTATGGAACGCTTTACAGCCCGTCATGAGGGTAACGAGCAGCAGCAATGTCAGCAGATACGATAATTTTTTCATAGTCCGGTCCGGTTAATCTGTTTACTACAAATGTAGGGATATTTTTCGAGAATGCAAACGGCTTCGGCAGAGTTTCCTGCAAAAACCCGGCCGGGAAATATTCCCCGGCCGGGTTTCGTGCCTGCAAACAAGTCGCTCCCGTATGGTTACTGCTCCTTCATCGGCCCGCGAGCCACGGCCGCATCGTAGTCGGCGTTGGTGAAGGTGTAGGTCCAACGAACATAGGGGATATAACCGTCAATATTCGACCGTTCCACCGTATAATTACATTCAAAACAAGGATTGAACGCCTCAACCTTATCTGTCCTGAAAAATACACCCCCGTACGAGCCATCGTCGAACACGACCGTCACTCCGTTTCCTGTGTATTCCTCAAGGCTGAGAGGAATAATAAAACCGACCTCCTCCTGCAACAGGCTTTCTCCGGGAAGGATCTCTTTCTTCTCGAATCGATCGGTTACCGTCATCGTTATCCGGTGATCACTCTCATTCGACCAAATAAAAAGGCTATATCCGGGAGGATCGCCATGCAGCCCCATATCCTGACCCTCTTCGTTGTCACCACAGCCTGCAAGCATAATCGCCGCCAATATCCATATCAAATTTTTCATAATCCAATGTTTTTTCAATAATTATTCATACTATTTATACCGATCATAATCTTCGTCCTCGATTAAAGAGTAAACCGCCCAGTACCGATCGATTTCCTCCGAAGTAAAACCGTATCGGGCAGCGTACTGCCGAATCCATCCGATAGCCTCCGATTTGTTTTTCGATCCAAAAGCAATCTCTTGGATTTCCCGAATAGTCAGCATGCAAATATCATCATCCGGGGTCCTGTCCAAATCATCTTTTGTTCTGCCGGGAGACCAATATCCATACCATTTATTTTGATTGAATGTATCGTATAAATCTACAAACATGGGAGTGTACAATCGCACAGTCTCATCTCTTTCAGCCCCTAATCCCAAGTACCACATTTGTTGATTATAATAATCCGGAACCTGAAATGCCACCAAATGCTGATTCGGATTAAATAATCGACTTTTATGCAATTTACCATATAGGCCCAAATCCTTGTATTCCGTTTCCGTTAAAATGTAGCGGGTAAATTGTGCCCAACTCTCCTTAATCAAGGCATTCGTCTTTCCATTAAATTTCGGATTGAAAGCATAATGGGCCGCATGCCCAATCTCATGAGCTGCAGTTCCGAAAACACGACTGGCATCTCTCTTACAGGCCACTTCTATATCAGGATCAGCATCACTATTTACGACAGGATGAAATAGGCCGGAAGCTCTTAACTCTTTTCCATTCCAATAATATGTGAAATTTACCGAATTATGACATGTGATCCTCACCTTCCTTCCCAGATCGGGTGCGGTCAATCCCAATGCCGGCATCTTGTGCCAGTATCGGTAAGCGGCCCGAAAAACCGTCGCAGGACCACTAATAACATCATCTCCGGAAATCTTCACATTCCAGGCGCCCTGCACGCTGGGACCCCGCAAGTTCGCCGAACTCACGGCGCTGCTCTTGATCGTCCAATACACCGTATTCCACGAAAGCGCATAATTAACTGGCTCCTGAACCGACCCCGACATTCTGAATTTACCATCCTTATCTGTCCTCGTTGTCAAGACCCTCAACAAGTTATTGGAATGGAAAAGAGTTAAGTGCTTCCAGCCTATTATCAGGAGGCATGATAGTAACCATAACACCCTCGATCGGAATGTAATCTCCGGCAATATTGTCCCAAACCTTAATCTCTCCGGAAGGAATGTAAGGAATTATTTTCCCCGGATGGCGTTCGTCGTCGATCAAAGCCCGTGCCTCGGCCCAGACCCGATCCGCCCACGCCGGATCGGCAACGCCCCGCTCCGTAACCGACGGGTCGTACAACTCTTTCAAAACCTCGCTCGCAATCGTATCGGGCAAGACGACCGTCGTACGAAGTACCGCGTAGAGCTGTTCCGGAGTATCCGAAGGTCCGGACATCCGGAAGCCCTCATCCGCACTTACCGGAGAAACCTCGTCCAACGGAAAGTTATAACACATGAAATCTTTTTGGTTCAAAAGAGCATCGAACTGCATCTCCGTGGAGGGAGAGAAACGTACATAACGGTGGGTAGGTTCGATCTGAGCACCCGATACCGAGGCAGAACGGCTGCGCTGCCCGCTATGGGCCGCCACACTATCCACCGCACGCCGCATAATCTCCAACGAACCCGGATCGGGTCCCGGCTCTTCCACCGCCGAAACCGACAACTGACGCGGAGAATCCCCCGGGTCCGGAAGAACCTCTTCTTCGAACGTCGAGCAACCCCACAACAAGACTGCGAGCGACAAAAAATAAAAATTTTTCATAGGCATAAAGTTTTACAGACAGCCTGCGGTGGCTTACCTATTTCAAATATAAAAAACACAATCGAAGATTACAAATATTTTCACACAAAAATTCCCGCCGAAACAGCCGTTTCGACGGGAAGCGAATCGCAACCGTTCGACTATTCTTCCCAAAACCGTTTTAATTCCGCGATCTCCTCCGCCCAACGCAATTCGTCGGGAGTTTCGAGAATCAGCGGCATATTCCGCAAAGAAGGAATTCATATTCTATATTTTTTGAAATATGCAGGGCTTTCGTTACTTTTGTCGCCAGAAATTAATGACTTCTATGGGGCGCAAATTCGCTGCGGTACTTTGCTCGACCCTCCTGCTCTCGCCGGGATGGCTCGGAGGAACGGGATTCACCCTCCTGTTCGGATTGGTGCCGCTGCTCTGGATCAGCGATTCGTACGACGCTTCCCGCCGCTCGTGGTGGAAAGTTTTCGGCTGGGCGCTCCTCACCTTCGTACTCTGGAATGTTTCTACGATCTGGTGGATCTGGCTGGCCACTCCCGTAGGCCCTTTCGCCGCGACGATCGCCTCGTCTTTTCTGAACATGGTCGCCTTCATGCTCTTCCATACGGTTTCGAAAAAGGGACCGAAGGCATTGGCCTACACGCTGCTCGTTTCAGGCTGGATCGCCACGGAGTTCTGGTACACGATAGGCGACTTCTCCTGGCCCTGGCTGCTACTGGGCAACGGATTCTCGCACGAAGTGTGGGCCGTGCAATGGTACGAATACACGGGCATCTTCGGCGGTACGCTCTGGGTGCTTCTCTCGAATATCCTGCTTTACGAGGCCTGGCGCCGTCGGCGCGACGCAAAAGCCTGGACCTGGGCCGGAGCGGTCGTACTCCTTCCGATTCTCGTTTCGCTGGGCATTTTCTGGAGTTACGAAGCACCCGATGAAGGCTCGGTCACGGTATCCGTAGTGCAGCCCAACATCGACTGTTACGACAAATTCGCTGCGGGAACGGAGCAGATGCAGGAAAGGCTGCTGCTCTCGATGATCGAAGAGGCTCCCGCAGGCTCCGACTTCATCGTACTGCCCGAAACGGTCTGGCCCTACGCCTACGACGAGCGCTATCTGCCGCAGGCTCCGGTCGTTACGAAAATAAGAGAGATCCTGCGCGAAAAATCCTCCGGTGCGATGATCGTCACAGGAGCCGAAACCATCGTCTATTATTCGCCGGAGGAACAGACGGAAACCGCCCGTCAAAACGAACGGGGAGCTTTTTACGACAAATTCAACTCGACGCTCGGCATCGACACGACCGCCCGCCTCCCGATCCACCACAAGGGCCGGTTGGTAATCGGCGTCGAAAGCACTCCGACCTGGATCTTCAAGGCCCTCAAATTCCTGGTGATCGACCTGGGCGGCACGGTGGGGCAACTCGGCGTGGGTGAACCGGGTCCGGCATTCGTCCACAACGACGTGAGCGTGGGAACCCCGATCTGCTACGAAGGGCTCTACGGCAACTTCTACGGCGGATTCGTACGCGAGGGAGCCCGAGCCCTGCTGATCTCGTCGAACGACGGCTGGTGGGGCGACACGCCCGGTCACAAACACCTCTTCTCGATCGCTCGCCTGCGGGCCGTCGAACACCGCCGGGCCATCGCCCGCAGCGCCAACACCGGCACTTCGGGATTCATCGACACACGCGGGGACGTGCAGCAAAAGCTGGGCTGGGACCGTCGCGGCATCCTCACCGGAGAGGTCGAACTCAACAGCGAACTGACTTTTTACACCCGATACGGCGACTACCTGGGACGAATTTCGGAGCTCCTCATGGGACTCTGCATCCTCTATTACATCGCCTATCGGATCAAGAAGAAAAACCATCTGGTGAAGTAACCGGAACAGACATACGACCGCTAACAAGACCCGCATAAATCCGGAGGGGGCCGGAACTTTTGCATTATGAATTACAACCAAACGCTCGAATTCCTATTTTCATCGCTCGTTTCGTACCAGGAGAAGGGGCCCGAAGCCTATAAACCCGGACTGGAACGCATCACCGCATTCTGCAAGCACCTGGGCAATCCCCAGCGCAACTATTTCACGATCCACGTGGCCGGCACCAACGGCAAAGGCTCCGTGTCGCACATGCTCGCCTCGGTACTCCAGCAGGCGGGCTACCGCACGGGGCTCTACACCTCGCCTCACCTGCGCGATTTCCGCGAACGGATCCTCGTGGACGGAGAGATGATCCCCAAGCAGAAAGTCGTGAACTTCGTGGACAAACACTACGACTGCATGAAGGAGCTCGGACTCTCGTTCTTCGAGATGTCCACGGCCCTCGCCTTCGACTACTTCGACCAGAGCGACGTCGAGGTCGCCGTCATCGAAACGGGACTGGGCGGACGGTTGGACGCCACCAACCTCATCATCCCGATCGTGAGCGTCATCACCAACATCGGACTCGACCACATGGCCCTGTTGGGCGACACGCTTCCCAAAATCGCAGCCGAGAAAGCGGGAATCATCAAAAAAAGCATCCCGGTCGTGATCGGCGAGAAGAGCGACGAATACAACCACGTCTTCGACCAGGCGGCAACGGCCATGATGTCCAAAATCGTCTATGCCGAAAATGATTTCGCGTGCATCAACCATTCGACGGAAGGGGATTTCCAGAAATTCAGCATCCAGCGCCACCGCGACAACAAAGTTTTCAACCTGGAACTGGACCTTACGGGCAATTACCAGGTACACAACATACTGACGGCAATCGCCGTCATCGACCTGCTGCACCAGGAAACCCCGCTGACGATCAGCCTGCGCGCACTCACGGAAGGCATGCGCACCGTCGCTTCGGGCACGGCCCTGCAAGGCCGGTGGCAGAAGCTCGGCGACAAACCTCTCACGATCTGCGATACGGGACACAACGCCCACGGCATCCGCTACGTTGCGGAACAGTTGGCCGCAACCCCCCACCGCGACCTCTACTGCGTACTGGGATTCGTCAATGACAAAGACCTCTCGAGCGTACTGCCTCTGTTTCCCAAAGAGGCCCGTTATATCTTCACACAGCCCGGCAACGAACGGGCGCTTCCGGCCGGCAAGCTGGCTGAAAAAGCGGCTGCATACGGTCTTCGGGGCGAAGTGGCCGACACGGTGAGCGGGGCATTGGCCCGGGCACGGGAAATGGCCTCGGAAGAGGACATGATCTTCATCGGAGGCAGCAATTTCGTCGTCGCCGAAGTGCTCGAATAAACCCTAAATCACCTTTGGCGAAAGCCATTACCTAAAAGCCGGAAGGAAATGTTTCCTTCCGGCTTTTCAATCGTGGCCGGCACTGCCGACCCGGCTGCAAAAACTCTCGCGGCATAGCTGTCGCGCCTTCGTCCGCCTCTTCCCGGCCGGCCTTCTTTTGTTTCACGGCTTCGGCAAAACAACCGCCCGTCCCGCACCAGCCGACCGGAAATACCGGACTTTAAGCCTCACCGATCTTGGGACCTCCGCCCAGCGGAAAATCGCCGGGAGAATGGCGCTGCGGAGCCGGTATTTCGATTTTCCCCACATTGCTTTCATAGCGGGTAATGTTCTCCTGCAGGGAGAGCAGCAGACGCTTGGCATGTTCCGGGGTCAGGATCACACGACTCTTGACTTTGGCCTTCGGCACACCGGGAAGGACCGTCGCAAAGTCGATGATAAATTCCGAAACCGAATGCGCGATGATCGCCAGATTGATGTAATTACCCTGAGCTACGTCCTCGCCCAGATCTATCTCCATTTTTTGATTCTCTGCCATAGTATTGAATTTTTAGCGTGTATGGACAAAATTATCCATTTTTCGATCCCTCTCCCGACCCGAGAAGGCAAAGTTATGGAGAACTTATCAACATTATAGAACAACGATTCTCCTTTCGACCCTCTTTTCCGCCCTTTTTCCGAAACCGGGCCGAATTTTAAGTTAGTTTTCGTATCTTTGCGAAGAAAACCTGCAAGAAAGAGCATGTATCTGGAAATCATCGAGATTTTGCTGCGCGGATTCTGCGTCGGCGTCGCCGCGTCGATCACGGTAGGACCGGTGGCCGTTCTGTGCATCCAGCGGACCCTCAGCAAAAGCCGCCGCTCGGGGATCGTGTCGGGGCTCGGTGTAGCCGCTGCCGATACGCTGATGGCGATGATCGCTTACTTCTGCTACTCGATGCTCCAGGCTCAAATCGACCAGTACAACCAGTTGCTGCGTGTGGTCGCCGGTATCTTCGTAGTCATCGTAGGCGTCTATATCTTCTTTCAGAACCCGGTACCGCAGATCCGCCGCAACCGGGCCGGCAAGACCAGCCTTACGCAGGACTTCGCCTCGATTTTCGGCCTTACGATCGCCAATTTCGTACTGGTCATTCCCTATATCCTGACTTTTTTCGCGGTTTTCAAAATTTCGACGATCGAAACCTTCGACGTCGCCGGCCTGGGACGGGGATTTCTCGTCATCGTAGGATTCTTCGGAGGCGCTATCCTCTGGTGGACCTCCCTGGCTTTCCTGATCAACCTTTTCCGGCGCCGCTTCCGCCCCCGCCACATGCTCACGATCAACCATGTGGCCGGCATTATTATCGGAGTACTCGGCGTCTATACGATTTTATCCACCTTCTTCAACCTCATCCCCCATGGAATGCTCCAAGCCTAAAAAGATCATCATAGCCATCGACGGATTCTCCTCGTGCGGCAAAAGCACCTTCGCCAAAACCATCGCAGCCAAGCTGGGATATATCTTCATCGACACGGGGGCCATGTACCGCGCCGTAACGCTCTATGCGCTCGGACACGGCGCCATCGTTTCGGGCATCGTGGACGAAGAGAAGGTGATCGCCCTGCTCGACGACATCTCGATCGACTTTCGCTTCAACCCCGAACGGGGCGCGAGCGACATCTACGTCAATGGCGACCGGGCGGAGGGACGCATCCGCACGATCGAAGTGAGCAACTGCGTGAGCCGCATCAGCTCGATCCGCCAGGTACGCGAAAAACTCGTGGCTATGCAGCAGGCGATGGGTCGCCAGCGGGGCGTGGTCATGGACGGGCGCGACATCGGCACGGTGGTATTCCCCAATGCCGAAATGAAAATCTTCATGACGGCCGATCCCGAAGTCAGGGCCCGGCGCCGCTACGATGAATTGCAGGCCAAAGGCGACTCCGTATCGCTCGAGGAGATCCGGGCCAACATCGTCGCACGCGACAAGGCCGACATGACACGCGCGATCTCGCCGTTGCGCCAGGCCGACGACGCCGTAGTGCTGGACAACAGCCACATGACCGTCGAAGAGCAAATGACCTGGTTCATGGAGCGTTTCGATAGGATAGCTTGCGGCCGATAACCGCATCGCATAAAATACAATAACGAACAACCTCGGCGATGAGAGTCGAAATCGACAGCCATTCCGGTTTTTGCTTCGGAGTCGTGAGAGCGATCTCCCGGGCGGAAGAGGCTCTACAGGAGCAGGGCGAGGTCTTCTCGCTGGGGGACATCGTACACAACCGCGTCGAAGTGCAGCGGCTCGAACGGCTCGGCATGCACACGGTGACCCACGATCAGATGCCGGAACTGGGAGGACGGAGCCTCTTCATCCGGGCGCACGGCGAACCTCCTTCGACCTACCGGCTGGCGGAAGAGCTGGGCATCGAGCTGATCGACGCGACCTGCCCGGTCGTGGCCAAACTCCAACGGCGCGTCGTCGAAGCGCACGAAAAGATGCGGCAGGTCGGAGGGCAGGTCGTGATACTCGGCAAGCGGGGACATGCCGAAGTGATCGGACTCACCGGGCAGGTCGAAGCTCCCACGCTGGTCGTCGAAACAGAGGAAGACCTCGACCAGATCGACTTCACACGTCCGATCTATTTCCTTTCGCAGACCACGCAAAGCATCTCCCTGTTCCAGCACTTGTGCGACCGGATGCGCAGCCGGGCCACCGACCCTGCGCAGGTCTTCGCCCACGACACGATCTGCCGCCAGGTATCCAATCGCGAAAGTCACCTCGAGGAGTTCGCAGGGCGATTCGACGTAATTATCTTCGTCTGCGGCCGCAAGTCGAGCAACGGCAGGGTCCTTTTCGAAGTGTGCCGCCGGGCCAATCCCCGCAGCTATAACGTCGAAGAGGCTTCGGAGCTGCGTCCCGAATGGTTCGAAGGAGCCGAATCGGTCGGTATCTGCGGCGCTACGTCCACCCCCAAGTGGCTGATGCAGGAAGTGGCCGATGCGGTCGCCGGGCAGGGGTGGTGAAACAAAAAATCCGAAATACGGACGCAAAGCGCCGGCACGTGCCTCCGTATCGGAAACAGACAAGAAATTCAACCTTATAAAAACGATAACGACCATGAAGTACCTGATCCGTTCCGTAAAATATTTTATCGCGCTCTGCGTTCTATATCTGATTATCATGGCGCTGATGCTGCTCACGAATACCTCGGTGCTGACCCCTTCGGAAACCTTCTCGGCCCTCGTCCACTCCACACGCGGACAGGTGCTGATCGTCGCGGTGGTGCTTCTTTCGGCCCTGTATCCCAAGTTCGGCTTCATCCGCCGGCAGGAGATCGGCAGCCTGCGCAAGAACCGCGAGCAGATCCTCAATGCCTTCGTTTCGGAGGGCTTCAAGCCGGTCCGGGAATCCGAACACGAAATGGTGTTCCGGGCAGACTCCCTCTTCAAGCGGCTCACGCTCCTTTTCGAAGATGAAATCCGAGTCACCCAGACCGGGGAATGGATCACGATCGAAGGTATTCGCCGGGGCGTAGCCCGGGTTTATTACCGCCTGCAGTCCTATCTCGAAAGAACACGCAATGAAAATGAATAAGAAACGTCCCATACTTCGCCGCGCGGCGATTCCTGCGGTCCTCGCCCTGCTTTGCACGCTCTTCTGGTTCGGCAAGCCCAACGATTTCGGGCTGGGCCGAAACATGGAGCTACTGGTCAATATGATGCGGGAGCTTTCGCTCTTCTACGTCGATGAAGTCGATCCCGACCAACTGATGCAGGATGCCGCCGAAGGCATGACCCGCAACCTCGACCCCTACACCGAATTTCTGCCTGAAGAGCAGATGTCGAACTTCGACCTGCTCACCACGGGCAAGTACGGAGGCATCGGTTCGATGATCCGCAAGAAAGGCGATTACGTAATTTTCGCACAGCCCTACGAAGGCTCCCCGGCCGACCGGGCCGGCATCCGCATCGGCGACAAGATCCTCTCGATCGAAGGCGAGGACACCAAGGGTTGGGACCCCGCACAGATAAGTTCCGCCCTGAAAGGCACGCCCAATACCACCGTCCGAATCGTCATCGAACGGTTGATCGGCGGCGAGCACGACACTCTCACTCTGACGCGCGAACGGGTAGCCATTCCCAGCGTCCCCTACGCCGGGTTCGTCGCAAAAGGGATCGGATATATCCAGCACAGCGACTTCACCGAAGGATCGTACGAAGAGATGCGCACCGCGATCGAGAAACTCCGCACACAGGATACCCTGCGGGGATTGATCCTCGACTACCGGGGCAACGGAGGCGGCATTCTGCAGGAAGCCGTCAAGATCGTTTCTATGTTCGTTCCCAAAGGTACGGAGGTGGTCCGCACCAAGGGACGGGTCGCTTCGCAGCAGAAAGTATTCCGTACCGCGAACGACCCGATCCTGCCGGACCTGCCGCTGGCCGTGCTGATCAACGGTAATTCGGCTTCGGCGGCCGAGATCGTCGCCGGCTCGCTCCAGGATCTCGACCGGGCCGTACTGATCGGACAGAAGAGCTTCGGAAAGGGCCTCGTGCAGACGACCCGTCCGCTGGGATACAATACCCTGCTGAAACTCACGACCGCCAAATACTACATTCCCTCGGGGCGCTGTATCCAGGCCATCGACTACTCCTCGCGCAAGCAGGACGGCACGGTCGGCAAGGTAGCCGATTCGCTCGTACGGGAATTTACGACCCGCGGCGGCCGCAAAGTCTATGACGGCGGCGGCATTTCGCCCGACATAGCCACCGAGCCTCAGTACATCAGCCGTTTCGCCGTTACTCTGCTGGCTATGGGATTCATCGAGGATTTCGTGGACGAATACATGCAGGAACACCACACCGACACGATCGACAACCGCACGTTCTCGATCACCGATGCGGACTACGACGCCTTCGTCAAATTTATGGAAGGCAAGGAAGTCCCCTACGAATCGGAAACCCGCCGGGTGCTCAAGGTCCTGAAGGAAGCGGCCGAAAACGACCTTTACAGCGACCTGGCCCAGGAAATCACAGCGATCGAGGGCGACCTGAAAGACGACACGCAGACCAATCTGCATACCTATCGGAAAGAGATCGCCGAAACGATCAACAACGACATCGTTCTACGTCACAGCTATCAGGCCGGCGTGATCGAACATAACCTGGGTGACGACACCGAGGTTCTCCGGGCTACCGAAGTGTTGGAAAATCCGACGGAATACCAAGAAATCACGACCATGCAGACGTCCGAAAAGAAATAACCGGCTATGCTCAAACTGGGGCGCAAAATACTCTCGTTCCGCAAGCGGATCGTAGCCATCGTCGTCGGAGTGACGATGGTGACGCTGTCCCTGCTGTTCACCAACGACATGGCCCGCCGCCTGCGGGAGAAGGAACAGCACGAAGTGGCCCTCTGGGTACACGCCATGGAGCGCGTGATGAGCGACTCGAGCAACGACCCCTTCGTCCAAGACATCCTGAGTCAGCGCAACAACATCCCCTTCATCATCACCAATCAGAACCTGAAGGTATTGCACTCGCATCTCATTCCCGAAGAGATCATCAACCATCCCGACCGCCTGCGCAAGAAGATCAACCAGCTCACCGAAGAGAATACCCCGATCACGATCCAATACTACTGGGGCAAAGACCACAAACACATCATATTCTTCGGCCAGTCCCGGCTGCTCAAGACCCTCTACTGGTTCCCCTACATCCAGCTCTCCGTCATTGCGATCTTCATCCTGCTGGGTTTCATCGCTTTCCGCTCGACCAAGCAGGACGAGCAGAACCGCGTATGGATCGGACTGGCCAAAGAGACGGCGCACCAACTGGGCACCCCCACCTCCTCGCTGCTGGGATGGATCGAATACCTGCGCACGCAGCCCGTCGATCAGGGTGCCGTCGAAGAGATGAACAAGGACTTGAGCCACCTGATGAAGATCGTGGACCGCTTCTCGAAAATCGGATCGGAAACCCCGCTCACCCCGGAGAACATCAACGAAGTGGTAAGCGGATCGGTCATGTACTTCCGGACCCGGGCACCCCGCAACGTCACCATCGACTACAACGGCCTGGCCATCGCTCCGGTCAAGGCCCAGATCAACGCCGCCCTGTTCGAATGGGTCGTGGAGAACCTGATCAAAAATTCGCTCGACGCACTCCAGGGGCACGGACGGATCGATGTGGAGATCTCCTCGGACGAAAAATACGTGATGATCGACATCAAGGATACCGGCAAGGGGATTCCCAAAAGCAACTGGAAACGAATCTTCGAACCGGGTTTCACGACCAAAACCCGGGGATGGGGCCTCGGACTCTCCCTTTCCCGCCGCGTGATCGAAGAGTATCACCAGGGCCGGATCGGCGTCGTTTACTCCGAACTGGGCAAAGGCACCGATATCCGCATTACCCTTAAACGCTACTTCGACTGATGGCCCTGCAACCCGAAATACGCACGGATTCGCTGGAAGGGCAGTTGCCGGACAGCCTGCCGGCAACCGAAGCGGCCCTTCGGGAGTCCATCTTCCGGCTGCGGGATTCGCTGGCGACGATTCCCCCCGATACCTTGCCGTCGGCCCCCCCCGTCACAGCCGAAGAGCTGTTCGGAGCCGGTTCGACACTCGTGATCGAACCGTTTCCGGCGCAATCCGCCCGTCCCATATACGAATCGGCCCCCTTCCAGGGAATCGTACTGGTCCTGGTTTTCGCCTATCTGGTCATCATCTACCACAACCTGCGGGAAGTTTATGTCCTCTGCCGGAAGTTGAGCCTCGACCGATCGAAACCGGGACGTATGACCGATACACAGGGAAGCACCTACGCCCGGTTCCTGTGGGCGGCCATCGGAATCGGACTTCCCATGCTGGCTCTATTGACCCTGCGGCTGGCGGACCGTTGGTATCCCATCCCCGAGGTCGTACCCGAAGCCTGGATCCCGGTACTGGGACTGCTCGCTACGGTCGGCCTGGCCGTTCTCCTGCTTTTCCAGGTAGGACTGCTCCGGATCACGGGTTACGTCACCCTCTCTCGACCGATTACAGATCAGCTCATAGCACTAAAATTCAACTATTTCGCCCTTTCAGTCGTCTTTTTGTGCCCGTTGATCCTGCTCTTCCTGCTGGCCTCGCCCGACACCGGACATATCCTCTCTTTCGGCATCCTCATCCTCGGCGGAGCACTGCTGCTGCTCTACCTGAAAGAGTCGCTCATGCTCTTTCTCTCGAAAAAAATTTCGATTTTGCATTGGTTTTTGTACCTTTGTGCCGTCGAAATTTTTCCCGTGAGCTTCGTGTGGCTCTCGCTGACAAGAATTTGATAACCCGATAAAACCGTTCTGAATTTGAAAGCCCATAGAGTATTGGTTTCACAGCCCCGTCCGGCCGTGGTCGAAAAATCTCCTTTCTACGAATTATCCCAGAAACACAAGGCTGAAATCGAATATATGCCGTTCATCCGCGTAGTAGGGGTATCGCTCAAGGAATTCCGAAGCCAGCGCGTTGAAATACTGGCTCATACGGCCGTCATCTTCACTTCCCGCACGACGGTTGACAGCTTTTTCCACATTTGCGAAGAGGCCCGGATTACGGTTCCCGAAACCATGAAATACATCTGCCAGACGGAAGCCGTAGCGCTCTACCTGCAAAAATACATCGTATATCGCAAACGCAAAATTTCTTTCGCCGACGGCAGTTTCACCAACTTCATCGAACTGATAATAAAGCACAAGGAGGAAAAATTCATGCTGGCACTGAGCGAACCCCACAAACCCGAACTGCCGGAAACGCTCGCCAAGCTGAAATTACAGTTTTCTCCGGTGATCCTGGCCCGCACGGTCGCTGCCGACCTGAACGAGTTGGACATCAAGAAATTCGATCTGCTGGCCCTCTACTCTCCGTCGGACGTCAAGGCCATTCTCGAGCGCTTTCCCGCCGAAGAGTTACCCGCAGTCGCCACCTTCGGCGAAGGCACGTTGCGTGCAGCGGTCGATGCCGGTATCAAGGTCAAAGCCATGGCTCCGACCCCGACGGTCCCTTCGATGGCCAAAGCCGTCGATATTTACCTCACGAAACTGGCGAAAGGAGAACAGATCGAAGATGTCGCCGTCACGCACGATGCCGACAAAGAGGAGTTCATCCGGACCCAGCAGCATAAGTTAGCCAAGAAAAGCCGTACCCGGCGCACGACTCCGGCGGAGAAGAAATAACGGAACGGCCCCGTGCGGCCATCGCCGGTTCAAAGGGCGATTTCCGAAGGATTCCATCCGGCAAACAAGGAGCGGACGACGCTATTTCCATCGCAATTTCGCCGACACCGGCCGAAAACGGCATTAAAACCGCATACAGTTACCTGTTTCAGCTATGACAGACCGTTCGCTTCCCCGTCAGGAAAGGCTTCGTTCGTTCGGGGCCATCCGCCGCCTGTTCGAAAGCGGGGAGAGCGGATTCGTCTATCCGCTGCGCTACGTCTGGATCGCCGAAGCGGACGAAATCCCTTCGGTCGAAGTACTCTTTTCGGTTCCCAAGAAGTTTCAGAAACGGGCCAACAAGCGCAACCTGCAGCGTCGTCGTATGAAGGAGGCTTACCGGCTCAACAAAGAGATCTTCGACCGGGAGGGAAATCCCGTCGCACTGGATCTCGCCCTGATCTATTCATCCAAAGAGCTCACCCCCTACCGGGTCATAGAACATGCCGTACAGAAAATCATGGAACAAATTATGGCGAGGCTTTAGGTGGGTCTGCGCCCTGCCGCTGATCGTGCTGGTAAAGTTCTATCAACTCTGCATCTCGCCCTTCACTCCCGCTTCGTGCCGCTACACGCCGACCTGTTCCCAATACGCACTCGAAGCGCTGCGCAAGTACGGCCTCCTGAAAGGAATGTGGCTTACGCTCAAAAGACTTTCGCGCTGCCATCCCTGGGGCGGCAGCGGATACGACCCCGTACCCTAATACAAGGGTCAGCGGACTTTTTCTTATCCAGCCGTATCCCGGAATCCGAACGGACCACAGGGTTCGTTATTCCGGTTATTTCCCGAAACCGGCCGTTCGTCGGTAAAATTCACCTCTTCGTCTATTTCGATTGTACGCACGGAAGGACGTCGTTAGTTTTGCGTCAAAACCAAAACCATGAAACGACTCCTGCCGATCCTGTTTTGCACCGCTCTTCTGGGACTCCGCAGCGCAGCAGCGCAGGAGGCTCCGAAGACATGGACGCTCCAAGAGTGCCTCGACTACGCCTACGAGAATAACATCCAGGTACGGCAAAGCCGCAACATCCACCTATCGGGCATCGAAGATACCAAACAGGCCAAGGCCGCCCTGTTCCCTTCGCTGACGGCATCGACCACGCAAAGTTATACGAACTATCCCTCGTCCGAAGTCGCGGACAACAACAGCTATACGGGAACGTACGGCATAACGGCGGGAATGACGATCTTCGAAGGTGGCAAGCTCCGCACGGCAGTCAAACGGCAAAAAGTCCAGAATCAAATGGATGCTCTCTCGGTCGAGGAATCCGTGAACGACATCCGCATCGCCATCGTACAGGCTTACATGCAATGCCTTTACGCCGCCGACGCCGTGCGAATCAACCGCAGCACGGCCGAAGCCTCGAAGGCCCAGCGCGACCGGGCCGAAGAGATGCTGCGCACGGGCTCGATCAGCCGCGTGGATTTCGCCCAGCTCCAAAGCCAATATTCGAGCGACGAATACCAGGTAGTCGTAGCCGGCTCGACACTGGACAACTACAAACTGCAACTCAAGCAACTGCTTGAATTAGATATTATGGAAGAGATGAATCCGGCCGTGCCGGGGGTTAAAGAAGAGAACGTGCTGAAGGCTTTGCCGCCCAAAAACGAAGTGTATGAAACGGCTCTGAAAGTCATGCCTCAGATCCGTAGGGGAGAGTTGGGCATCGAGGCGGCGAAGCTGGAAGAAAAAAGCGCACGTGCCGGATTCTTCCCTTCCATATCCCTATCCGCCAGCGTGGGAACGGGACATATGTCGAACAACGACTTCGAAAGCGGCAGCCAGATATGGAACCGCTTCAACGAAAACGTAGGGCTCACGCTCAACATCCCGATTTTCTCGAACCGTAAGAACCGCACGGCCGTCAATAAGGCGAAAATCGCCCTCAACGACAGCTATCTGGAGTGGACATCGCTGCAAAAAGAGCTGTTACGGAACGTGGAATCGGCCTACCTGGACGCCGTATCGGCCCAGGCCCAGTATCTCTCGGCCCGCGAAAAGGAGAAATACGCCCGGGAGAGTTACGAGCTGACCAGCGAACAGTTCCGCGTCGGAGTGAAAAACACCGTCGAGCTGATCACGGCCCAAAACGAATATTCGGCAGCACAGCAACAGGTCCTGCAAGCCAAATATCTCACCCTGCTGAGTATCGAACTGCTCAACATCTATCAGGGGCTTCCTGCGAGCGACATTTACTAATCCGCACAAGCGGGTTCCGCCAAGCGGGGCCGCACCGGATAAATCGATAATCGAAGATATGAAAAAACGGAATCTGCTCATAGCGGCGGGCGTAGTAGCCGCAGGCGTCTGCATCTGGCTGATCGCACGCCCCTCGAAAGGGCCGAAAGTCCTGCTCGAAACCGCCCCCATAAGCCATATCACCATCCGCAACTCGGTGACGGCGACCGGAACGGTCGAGCCGGTTACGCAGGTCGAGGTCGGCACGCAGGTATCGGGCATCATCGACAAGCTCTATGCCGACTACAACGACCAGGTGAAAGCCGGACAACTGATCGCCGAAATGGACAAGGTGACCCTACAGGCCGAACTCGAATCGGCTCAGGCACAACTCGCCAGCAGCAAAACCGAATACGAATACCAGACCAAGAACTACGCCCGCACCAAGACCCTGCATGAAAAACAACTGGTGAGCGATGCAGAGTACGACCAGGCTTTTTACCTCTACGAAACGGCCCGCAACGCCTACGAGCAGAGCCAGGCGGCAATGGTCAAGGTAAAGCGCAACCTGGGTTATGCGACCATCACCTCGCCGATCGACGGCGTGGTCATCAGCCGTGCCGTCGAAGAGGGCCAGACGGTGGCTGCCGGATTCGAAACCCCGACGCTCTTCACCATCGCCAACGACTTGACACAGATGCAGGTCGTGGCCGACGTGGACGAAGCCGACATCGGCCAGGTCGCCGACGGCCAGCGGGTACAGTTCTCCGTAGATGCCTATCCGGACGACACGTTCGAGGGAACGGTCCTCCAGGTACGGCTCGAAGCCACGACCGAATCGAACGTGGTCACCTACGAAGTGGTCATCGACGCTCCGAATCCCGACCTGAAACTCAAACCGGGACTTACGGCCAACGTGACGATCTTCACGCTCGAAAAAGACGACGCAACAGCCGTCCCGACCAAAGCCCTGCGCTTCGTTCCCAATGCGGAATTGCTGGGAGAACTCGGGCTGACTATCGACCAAACGGAGCAACAGGCGGCCCCGGGAAGCAGGGAACTGTGGGTGAAGGAGGGAACGACGCTCCGCCCTCGCCGGGTATATGCAGGCGCAGCCAGCGGCGATATGACTGAAATCACCGAAGGGCTCACGGGCAGCGAGGAGATCGTTACCGGACTGGTAACGGCCAAACCCCGCCAGGAAGCTGCCGCCATCGAGCGCAGCCCCTTCATGCCGGGACCTCCGGGAAGCAACAACAAGAAAAAATAGCGAGCGATGATGAAAGAGGTCATCCGACTGGACCGCATACGACGGGATTTCGTCGTCGGCGACGAGGTGGTGCACGCACTGCGCGGAATTTCGCTGACGATCACCGAAGGAGAGTTCGTGACGATCATGGGCACGTCGGGATCGGGGAAATCGACGCTGCTGAACACGCTCGGTTGCCTCGACACGCCTACCTCGGGCGAATACTACCTCGACGGAATCGCCGTGCGCTCGATGGACAAGAACGCCCGTGCCACGCTGCGCAACCGCAAGATCGGTTTCGTCTTCCAGAACTATAACCTGTTGCCCAAAACTACGGCGCTGGAGAACGTCGAGCTGCCGCTGATGTACAACTCGACCTACTCGGCCGCACAGCGACGGGAACGGGCCGAACAAGCGCTCCGCAACGTCGGTCTCGGCGACCGCATGCTGCATAAGAGCAACCAGATGTCGGGCGGGCAGATGCAACGTGTGGCGATCGCGCGGGCGCTGGTCAACGATCCGGCTTTCGTCGACAAACTGCGCGAGGGCGACCGCTCGACACGCAGCGCGTGCGACCATCGCAACTACTGCATCGCCCGCATGTATTCGGTCGATATGAAATGCTGCAAACATTGCGGCGACTTGCCCCGAAAAATCCGGGAAGAACTGGCAAAACTACCGTAATGGCACGCAAGGGAACGATCGAAAAAGGGAGCCGGACCGCTCTGGTGACGGGTGCCGGCAGCGGCATCGGACGCTGCATGGCCCGCCGGCTGGCCGAACTCGGATACCGGCTGATCCTCGCAGGACTCGATCCGGCGAAACTGGAAGCCGCAGCCGAAGAACTCCAGGAACAATACGGATTGGCGGTAGAGGTCATCCCGATCGACCTGGCACGACCCGAAGCCGCACACGAACTTTTCGAGCAGGTACAGGCTCTCGGCCGTGAAGTCGATGTCCTGGTCAATAACGCCGGAGCTTTCTCGTTCCGCGACATTCTGCAAACACCCGTCGAACGGATCGAAAAAATCCTTTGCCTCCATGCCCTGACCACGACCCTGACCTGTCGGCTGTTCGGTGCCGAAATGGCCCGCCGGGGCTGTGGAGGACATATCCTCAACATGGCCTCCTACTCGCTCTGGATGCCCTGGCCGGGACTGGCGCTATACAGCGCCAGCAAATCCTACCTGCGTGGGTTTTCGGTAGCTTTCGCCAAGGAGGTGTGCGAACAGAACATCCGGGTCACGGCCGTCTGCCCGGCAGGTGTGGCCACCGACCTCTACGGACTGCCGCCCCGCTGGCAGCGCATCGGACTGCGGCTGGGTGTGCTCATCACGCCGGACAGTTGTGCCCGGCGAGCCTTGAAAGCCCTCTGGCGAGGACGCCGTTGCTGCGTGCCCGGCTGGTGGAACCGGCTTTTCATACCCTTCTGCCGTCTGATGCCGATGTGCATACTCCGGGTTGCCCGCAAGTACACGATGAAGCTTCAACGCTAAAACACAGAACCCGATAAAAAAGAAGATAGACGGCCATGAAAAAATGGATCAAGATTCTGCTCGTCACCCTCGGCATCATCGCAGTACTCGTCGTCACGACGATTCTGCTGTTGCCTCCCATCGCAAAAAACTACCTTGAAAAACACAGCAAGGAACTCGTCGGCCGGCAAATAACCATCGAGAAGTTGCGGTTCAACATACTCAACGGCAAACTCCGAATCGACCGGATCGCCATGCTCGAACCGGACGACTCGACGACATTCGCATCACTGGGAAATTTCTATACTCGAATACACCTACTGCCCCTGCTGCGCAACCGCGTACACATCGACGCCGTACTGATCGACAAACCCTACCTGAACGTCCATCAGGATGGTACCAGCTTCAATTTCGACGACCTGCTGACCCGGTTCCTGACCCCTGCGGACACGGTCGAAAAGGCCCCGTCGAAACCCTGGACAGTCGATATCGACGACATCAAGATACACAACGGCGAGCTGACTTACAAGGACATGCAGCGTAACGTCACGTGGGGCTTCAACGAGCTCGACATCGACGTACCGGGACTGCACCTATCCGGACACGAACGGACGGACATGGGCATCGTGTTCAACTTCTCGCGGGGCGGTTCGCTCCGCACCTCGCTGGAATATGACCAGGCGACGGCCGACTACGACCTCAGCCTGCTGCTTTCGAACCTCTCGCTGGCAGGCACGGCGGCCTATTTCAATCAAGTGATCGACATCGGCTCGGTAGAGGGCCTCGTCACGCTCGACCTGCATGTGAAAGGCAACGCCAACCACCTGCTCGACCTGCGCACGTACGGCATAGCGGCCGCATCAGGGCTGAAACTGCGCGACAGCCGCGACAACCGGATCATCGACGTCGATACGCTCAATTTCGACCTGCGGGACGGCAATCTGGGCACGATGCAGTACGATATTCGCCGAATCTATGCCGCCGGCATCCGCACCCAGTTCGAAATCTACCGGAACGGCGGCAACAACCTGCTCGCTCTGATCAAAGCTCCCGAAGAGCGTCCGACGGAAACGGAAGCGACCATCGACGGTGAAACGACCGTAACCATCGAACGCGAAGAACCGGCCACGACGCAGCTCAACTTCACCGTCGGCGAACTGCTTCTGGACAAGGGAGAGATCGCCTTCACGGACAACACGTTCGAACAACCGTTCCGATACCTCATTTCGGACATCCGGCTGTCGAGCCGCGACATCGATTTCAGCAAACAGAACGAACTGACGCTCGACGCCAAATTGCAACGCACGGGATCGGGCCATATCCGTTGGAAAGGCTCGCTCCAGAACCTCGACAACCACAACCTCATGGTCGCTCTGTCGAACATCAACCTCAAGGATTTCACCCCCTACTGCGAACATTTCACGGCCTACCCGCTCACGGGCGGCAACCTCACGTTCCGCAGCCAAAACATCATCGCCAACCGCTTTCTCAACGGCACGAACCACCTCGACATATTCCAATGCGAGGTCGACAAGAAACGCAAGGACCTGGAGCCTGAATTCAAGGTTCCGCTCAAGCTGGGACTTTACATTCTCAAAGACCGCAAAGGACACGTCAAGATCGACCTGCCGGTGAAAGGCAACCTCGACTCCCCGGAATTCTCCTACCGCAAGATCGTGATGAAGGCGCTGGGCAACGTCCTGCTGAAAGTCGTGACGGCACCCTTCTCGTTTCTGACGGGCGGAGGCGACAACCTCGACCATATCGCGGTCGATCCGCTGCAATTCTCCCTCAACACGGATCAATACGCCACGCTGGATAAGGTGGCCGACATACTGCGCGACAAGCCCGATATGCAGATCGGCCTCACGCAGCGGATCAACCGCAGCAAGGCCATCGGGCGACTGGCAGAACTGAATCTCAAAATGGCCTGCTACAACTCGACCCTTCCGGCAGGCGAGCGGCTCACGATGATCGACTTCGAACGGATCCAGGCGACCAAACTCAAATCGGACGAGGTGATGCGCTTCGCAGACTCGCTGCTCGCCCTGCGCGGCATCGACGGCAGCAAACTCTCCGGCACCCGGAAAGCCCTCGCACTTTACGAAGACCGGGCTGCCGGACAGCTCGAAAAGATTCTCGTCCGCCGCGACAGCGCGATCGTCGAATACTTAACGCAGTCGCAGGGCATACCGGCAACGGCTATCTCGGTGAAAACCATACCGGCTCAGGAATTGGGCGGTTACACCGGAAAAGATATTTACGCCATCCAGCTCGGCATGGAGGGAGAGAGCATCGACGTAACGGACGGCAATACGGCGCCCGATGCGGAAACAACGGATACATCGGCTTCCGCGACGGCGGAAGTCCTCGTTCCGACTGCATCGGAACAAGCAGCAGTACAACTCACGCAAACCGGAACTGCGAAGGAAGCGACAAATCCCGAACCTTCCGCTCCGACGGCAACAGCGACGCAATCCACCCAAGCCACAACCACGATCACCGAACCCGAGGCCGGAATTGCGACGATAAAAACCCCGACAGCACATCCGGAAGAGCTGCCAACGAACGAATAACCGGAAACAGACCGAACAAACAAACGATGTAACGGGCACGTCGGACGGATAAACCACGACAGCGGGACAACGGTGCGTAAGAACAAGGCCGCTACCGAAAAGCTCTTGCAACCGGAAAAAATCCGTCATAAGTTTCAACGAAAAACACCACTGAAACTCGAAGCCGGATCCTGCCCGGTACATTCGGCCGGATAATTGCCGATAAACCATAACGACATTACGAAACAGACCGCCATGCTGCAAGGAATCAAAAATATCGTATTCGACCTCGGGGGCGTGATGATCGACCTCGACAGAGCACGCTGCGTGGAAGAGTTCCACAAGATCGGATTCACCGAAATCGACGATTTGATCGACTCGTACCATCCGAAAGGATTTCTCGGACGGTTGGAACGGGGCGACGTGACGAACGACGACTTCTACGACTACGTGCGTCGGAGTGCAGGACGCGACATCGCGGACGATGAAATCCGCCGGGCCTTCACCTCCTTTCTGGCCGGCATCCCCCGTTACAAGCTGCAAATGGTACGCACGCAACGGGAACGGGGATTCCGGACCTATGCCCTCTCCAACATCAACGACGTGGTTTTTCCTTTCGTACGGGACGTTCTCTTCACCCAGGAAGGTTTGCAACTGGACGACTATTTCGAGAAAGCCTATCTTTCATACGAAATGCACGCATTGAAACCCTCCCCGGAAATTTACCGCAAAATGATCGAAGAGAGCGGTATGCGACCCGAAGCTACGCTCTTCATCGACGACAACGCGGAAAATCTTCACACGGCGCAGGAACTGGGATTCCACGTATATATGCCCCGGCCCCGCGAAGATTTCAGGTTTCTGTTCGACGACGGCCCGAACAGATGATGCCAGAAACGGAAAACCGTCATCCGAAACGAACGGCACATCGCAGCGATACGGGAGGACATCCGAAATAATTCGAAACCGACTGCAAGCGGCTCGCTCGCAATAACAAAACGTCCCGGGACAACGGACGGTACGTCGTGGCAAACGCGACCGGATATTCGAAATCCGGCCTGAAAAGGTCCCGAAACGGAAGTCGGGAAAAAGGAATCTCTCTTCGAAAAGATAATTTTAGCCGGAAAAGTTTGTTATAAACAAAAAAGACCTTATATTTGCACTCCGAAATCGCACTGATTTCCGCAATCGGCGGGACATACCTCGCAAGAGGTCCCCGGATTGGGAACGGGGTGTAGCGCAGTCCGGTTAGCGCACCTGCTTTGGGAGCAGGGGGTCGTGG